>OGMF01003552.1_pt1 | contig 11581 bp, 12 predicted proteins | sample 1572921 | NCBI WGS metagenome assembly OGMF01 (sample SAMEA2581919, study PRJEB24529) | metagenome | biome: Human gut stool | place: China | collected 2011
ATCGAGCAGAGTTTTACACCTAATTGGGGATAAAACAGCTCATGGCTGGCGGCGGCATTGTCCTGCTGGGTATGAACCTGATTCCGCTTCTGGCAAACCTGTTCTAATCTTCGCAAAGGAGTAAGCTATGCAAAGTATCTTCGACGCTATCACGGAATGGCTCAAAGGGCTGTTGGTCGAGGGTATCATGGGAAACCTCGGCGGGCTCTTTACAGGTGTGAATGAGCAGGTCGGAGAGATTGCGGCACAGGTAGGAATGACCCCGGCGGCATGGAACGCCGGGGTCTTTTCCATGATACGGCAGCTCTCCGAAACGGTCATCCTGCCTATTGCCGGGCTGGTGCTCACCTTCGTGATGACCTATGAGCTCATTCAAATGCTGATAGACCACAACAATCTACACAACTTCGATACATGGATTTTCTTCAAGTGGATTTTCAAGACCTTCGTGGCGGTGCTGATTTTGTCCAACACCTTTAATATCGTCATGGCGGTGTTTGATGTGTCTCAACAGGTCATCCAGCAGTCGGCGGGCCTGATACAAGGCTCCACCGCCGTCACGCCGGATGTACTGAACGATATGCAGACCCAGCTTGAAGCCATGGAGCTGGGGCCGCTCCTTGGTATTTTCCTGCAATCGTTCTTCGTGCAGTTTACCATGACGGCTTTGAATATCGTGATTTTCGTCATCGTCTACGGGCGCATGATTGAAATTTACCTGATGACGAGCCTTGCACCCATTCCCTTTGCCACCAGCGCAAACCGGGAGGCGGGCCACATGGGCCACAACTATTTCAAATCCCTGTTCGCCATCGGCTTTCAGGGGATGCTCATTATGGTGTGCATGGCGATTTACGCCGTGTTGGTGCAGAGTATCGCTACAAGCGGCGATATGATGGCCGCTATCTGGGAATGTGTAGGCTACACGGTGCTCCTTGTTTTCGTGCTCTTTAAGACCGGTAGCCTGTCAAAGTCCATATTCGGAGCCCATTAAATCATACCTCGGGCCAACTTGGCCCGAAGCTGGAAGGAGGCAAAAATGTATCAGGAGCCGAACAAATCTCCGTGGGGAGCGGTACAGACCTGCGACACACTCTGCCCCGGCGTGTTCCTTGTGAGCACAGCCAGCCATGGCGGGACGATGGTTTCAAACGATGTGGCGGCCTTTCTCTCCCCGGCGGCCAAGCGGTGCGGTTTTCGGCGTGGCGGCTACCTCTGCTTTGAGGAAGATACGCAGGAGGAAGTGGTGCTGCGGGAGCTCTTAGACAAAAAGCTCTGGAAGATCCCTGAGCGTATCAAAGACAAGGCCGCCTTTGAGGAAAACATTAACCGCTCTATCAAGCGGTATAACCCCGAGTATTGGCGGGCCAGACAGTCGGGCCTTGAGGCGGTGCAGACCGCCCGAAAGGGGGCAACGGCCCGCCAGACAGAACGATGACCTCGGGCCAAGTTGGCCCGAAGCACCAAGGAGGTGATTTCTTTGGCCTATGTGCCAGTACCTAACAATTTGAGCCGAATTAAAACAAAGCTGGCCTTCAACTTGACGAAGCGCCAGCTTATTTGTTTCTCCATAGCGGGCGGTATCGGTATTCCGTTTTACCTGTTTACCCGTTCTCACATTGGGAACAGTACGGCCCTGTTCCTGATGATCGGGCTGATGATGCCGTGTTTTCTGTTCGCCATGTTTGAAAAAGACGGGCTTCCTTTTGAAAAGGTGCTCCGCAACATCATCCGAACACGGTTTTTATTGCCGAAGGTCAGGCCCTATAAGACCGATAATTTTTACGCTTTTCTGAGCAGAAAGGAGGAACACCCGATTGCAGACCAACGCAAAGACAGCAAGGCCGGGCGCAGAAAGAAAGCGTCCTGACCGTAAGCCCAAGAAACAGGCCCCGGCAAAAAAAGCCGGGCCGCAGACCGCACAGCAGACCATCCCGTACCGGGAGATTTTCAAGGACGGTATCTGCCGGGTCAATGACAGGCTCTATACCAAGAGCATGGAATATGAGGACATCAACTACCAGTTGGCGCAAGCTGATGACCAGTCAGCCATCTTTGACGGCTACTGCGCTTTTCTCAATTCCTTCGACAGCTCCCTTCCGTTCCAGCTTTCCTTCATCAATCACCGAAGCCGCCCCGAGAGCAAATATAAGCTCAATATCCCCATGAAGGAGGACGGGTACAGCGATATGCGGAGTGAGTATGTGGAAATGCTGGAGGGCCAGATTGCCAAGAGCAACAACGGCATTGTAAGGACGAAGCTGTTGACCTTCGGCGTGTCGGCGGACAGTCTCGCCGCCGCAAGGCCCCGGCTGGAGCGTGTAGAAGCTGACATTTCCGGCAATTTCAAAAAGCTGGGTGTACAGTCACGGCCCCTGAACGGGCTGGAACGCTTAGAGATACTTCATGGCCAGTTTCACCCCGGCGGCACAGAGCCCTTCCGCTTCACATGGGATATGATACCCAAGACCGGAATGGGGACGAAAGATTTTATTGCCCCTACCAGCTTTGACTTCCGCCAGACCCGGCTGTTTCGCATGGGCTCCACTTGGGGAGCGGCCTCCTATATGCAGATTATGGCCTCCGAACTCTCTGACAAGCTCCTTGCCGAGCTGTTGGAGGTGGACGCTGAAATGACCATTACCATGCACATTCAGACCGTCGATCAGGCCAAGGCCATCAAAACCATCAAGGGCAAAGTCAGCGACATTGACAAGATGAAGGTGGAGGAACAGAAAAAGGCCGTCCGAAGCGGTTACGACATGGACATTCTTCCCCCTGACCTCGTTACTTTCAGTCAGGACGCCAAGAACCTGTTGAATGATTTGCAGAGCCGCAACGAGCGAATGTTTCTTTTGACCTTCCTTGTGGTAAATACCGCCGCCACCCGCCGAGAGCTGGACAACGACCTGTTCACAGTATCGGGTATCATGCAGAAGTACAACTGTCTTTTGAAGCGGCTGGACTTCCAGCAGGAGCAGGGCCTTGTGTCCAGCCTGCCCCTCGGCTACAACGGGATTGAGATACAGCGTGGCATGACAACCAGCTCCACGGCGATTTTCGTTCCGTTTATGACGCAGGAGCTCCGCATGGACGGCGAGGCCATCTATTACGGCCTGAACGCCCTTTCCCATAATGTCATCATGGCAAATCGCAAGAAGCTGAAAAATCCTAACGGGCTGTACCTCGGCGTTCCGGGGAGCGGCAAGAGCTTCAGCGGAAAACGGGAACTTGTGAATGTGTTTCTTGCCACCAATGACCGTATTATCATCCTTGACCCTATGGGCGAATATTCCCCGCTGGTGCGCCAGTTTGGGAAGGATGGGCTTGTGGTAGAGATTGCCCCCAACAGCCCGCATTTCATCAATCCTATGGATTTGGATTTGAGCATGGATGACGAGGTTTCTCCTATCAGTCTGAAATGTGACTTCATTCTTTCGCTCATGGAGTTGATCGTCGGCGGCAAGGACGGCTTACAGCCCGTCGAGCGCACCATCATTGACCGCTGCGCCCGCATGGTGTACCGGGATTTGCTCAACGACCCGGAACACGCACCCATGCCGACGCTTCAAGACCTGTATGATCTTCTGTGCCAACAGAGCGAGCCCGAGGCAAAGCGGCTGGCAACGGCCCTTGAAATCTATGTGTCGGGCTCCCTCAACCTGTTCAACCACAAAACCAATGTGGACTATAAAAATGCCCGAGTGCTGTGCTTTGATTTGAAGAAGCTGGGCTCCGGGCTCCGCAAAATTGCCATGCACATCCTCAACGACCTGTCCAACAATCAGGTTTCCTACAACTTCTCCTGCGGTATTGCTACATGGTGCTATTATGACGAGTTCCATGTGCTGTTGCAGGACGAGCTGACTTCCAGCTATTTTGTGACTATCTGGAAAATGCTCCGCAAAAAAGGATGTGTTCCCAGCGCCCTGACCCAGAATGTGAAAGACCTCCTTGCCAGCCGTCAGATTGAGAACATCTTTGAAAACTCTGACTTCATGGTGCTTTTATCACAGGCACAGGGAGACAGGCAGATTTTGGCGAAGCAGTTGGGTATTAGTCCCCACCAGCTTTCCTATGTGACCCACTCCAATCCCGGCGAGGGCCTTTTGTTCTTCGGAAATGTGACCATTCCGTTTGTTGACCGTTTCCCGAAAAATACCAAACTCTACTCCATTATGACCACCCGCCCGGAGGAAAAGGAGGCCCAGAATGAGTAAGGACGCTTCGGGACAGATTGACCCGAAGAAAACAAACGGCGGGAAACGGGTAAAGCGTGGGCGGCTCCACTTCACCGAGGAAGAAGTGACCCGTCAGGCTGGGGAACAGGCTTCGGGCCAAGTTGGCCCGAAGTCCCAGAGCACCGGGAAATTCAGGCAGGACGGCGAACGGGAAAAGCCGTCCTCCCGCTTGCGGCAGGAGAGCGAAGCCCGGGAAGATACCGTTTGCGAGGAACAGGCCGCCCGCAAAGACCAGAAAGACAAGCGGGAGAAAAAGAAAGAACGAGCCGAGGCCAAGGCGGAACATTCCGCTGTCCGGCTGGAAATGGCAAAGGAAAAGCTATCCCGTCAGGAGCCGCCGAATCCGCCCAGCCTTCCCCAGCGGGCGGCAACGGCGGCGGGGGCAGGGGTATGGGCCTACACCCACCGCAAAATACATGAGGTCGAGCATGAGAATGTGGGTGTGGAGAGCGCCCACAAGGCCGAGCTTCTGGCGGAGGCCGGAGTGCATAAGGCCACTCGCTACACCAAGCGGTGTATCCGGGAGCACACGGCCCGACAGGTGGAGAAATGGGAACACAAGACCATGAAGGCCAATGCCAACCTCCACTATCAGCAGATGGTGCAGGAGCACCCGGAGCTTCAAAGCAACTTTCTTTCCCGCATGGCCCAGAAGTGGAAAATCAAGCGGGAATACGCCAAGCAGGCCCGTGAGGCCGCAAGTCAGACCGCCAAGGCGGCGGGAGCAGCAACCACCACCGAGAAAACGGCGGCCTATGCAGCCCAATTCGTGCGGCGGCATAAGGGCGGCGCTGTCATTGTTCTGCTGTTGTTCTGCCTGTTCCTGATACTCAACTCCGTTTTCTTCGCCCTTCCATCGTTGGGTACGGGCATGATGAACGCCGTGGTGGGGACTTCCTACACCGCCGAGGACGAGGATATTTTAGGGGCCAACGAGGACTATACCGCCCTTGAAAATGAGCTCCGGGAGAAAATCGCCAACATCGAACGCACCCATCCCGGCTATGACGAGTACCGCTACAATGTAGACGAGCTGGGCCACAATCCCTATGAGCTGACCTCTTACCTGATTGCCAAGCTCCGCACCTACACCCGGGAGAATGTGCAGGGAGAACTCCGGGCCTTGTTTGAGGCACAGTACAAACTGACGCTGACCGAGGAAGTGGAGATACGCTACCGCACCGAAACGGACACATGGACGGACGAGGATGGAACGACCCACACCGACACCTATGAAGTGCCGTATGAGTATTACATTCTCCATGTGCGGCTCCAGAACAAGACCCTCCCCATGGTAGTGGGCTCCCTCTTGGACGCCGAACAGAAGGAAATCTACGACATAACCTTGGAGCTCAAAGGCAACAAACCTTATCTGTGGGATGACATTTACACAAGCGGCGGAGGCAGCTATGACCCCGGAAGTGACTATACCATTCCGGGCGAGGCCCTTTCCGACCCGGCCTTTGCGGCCCTTATCACGGAGGCGGAAAAGTACCTGGGCTGGCCCTATGTGTGGGGCGGCTCCAGCCCCTCCACCTCCTTCGACTGCTCCGGCTTTGTCTGCTGGGTCTATACGGCCAGCGGCGTCCACAACCTGCCCCGCACCACGGCAACAGGGATTTTCAATCAATGCGCCTATGTATCGCCCGCTGACGCAAGGCCCGGAGATCTGATTTTCTTTACGAAAACCTATAACTGCGACGGCCCTGTTTCCCATGTGGGTATCTATGTGGGCGATGGCATGATGATCCACGCAGGCGACCCCATCAAATACGCCAGTATCAATACAAGTTACTGGCAGGAACACTTTTACGCCTTTGGGCGCTTGAACTGATTTTCAGAAAGGAGCTATCCATGACCAAACTTGAAAAAATCGACAAAGAGCTGTCGAAGGCTCGTGAGAAGGCTGCCGAGTGGCAGACCAAAATCCGGGATTTGGAGAAACAGCGTCAGGAAGAAGAAAACAGCATGATTGTTCAGGCTGTTCGTTCTCTGAAACTGACGCCCGCCGAACTGGCTGAGTTTTTCAGCAATCCCGGCATTACCGCTTCGGGCCAATTTGGCCCGAAGTCTGATGAAGCAAAGGAGGATACCGAACATGAAGAATAAGTTTTTTCGCAGGGCTGCGGTTTTGACTGCCGCCCTGTTTTCTTTTACCTGCATGAGCGCCACAGCCTACGCCCAGAGTAACGAGCCCGTTGCAGAAACCGAGCCGCCTGCTGCCGAGGAAACCACTACTAAGCCCTTCACCCCAGATGGAACGGGTACGGTGGTGGATAATGCTACCGACGAGGACGGCAAGGAGTTTTTTACGATTACCACCCCCAGCGAAAATGTGTTTTATCTGGTCATTGACCGTCAGCGCACCGAGAACAATGTGTATTTCCTGAACGCTGTCACGGAAAAAGACCTTCTGGCTCTCGCAGAAGCAGACCCGGAGCCCGAAGTAACAGAGCCGGTTGTCCAGCCCGAACCTGACCCGGAACCTGTTCCCGAGCCGGAGCCTGAACCGGAAAAAGACACAGCCTTTCCTGTCGGCAATCTTCTGATGGTTGCCGCCGTGGCGCTGGTGGGCGGTGGTGCGGCCTACTATTTCAAGGTCTACCGCCCGAAGCATGAAGCCGCTGGGCTGGACGAGGACGATTACGACTACGATGAAGCCGACCCCTATGGAGATATGGAGACTGAGGAAGAAACGGAGGACGAGGAATGAACTTTACCAACAGCCCCTACGAAAAGATGATGAAAGAGATCCCCCGCCCGGGCCGTGGCGGCGCTGACCGCTGTGCCGGATGCCGCTACTTAAAAGATTGCGGCAACAGAAAAAGCCGTTGCCGCAAGAAGTTTCGCCCCTCGGGCCAAGTTGGCCCGAAGTCCTGATGTGCCGGGAACTGACCCGTGACGAGCGAAAGGGTATCCGAAAACTGGTCACGGAGATGTGCGCCAATTATGACCGGGAGTATGGCTGCCTGCCGCTGGATTGTGAGTGTTATATGCTTGGCAAATGTTGGACAGGGGCTTATTGCCGCTACTTCCGGGAGGCCGTTCTGCCCCTTGACCCGGTGCTGGCAGCTTCCATCTGCGAGGACGGCCCGGCCCCGGACACCCGCCTGTGCGCTATCTGCGGGCGGCCCTTTCTCCCCGAGGGGCGGCAAGCCTACTGCTCCGAAGCCTGCAAGGCCGAGGGGAACCGCAGAAGGAGCCGGGAGCGCATGAGAAAAAAGCGTGATAAAACCAAGTAGCCTCGTTACGATTTGCCTCTTGAAAAAGCCCGGAATATCAGGCTTTTTTGAGCCACTTTTCCGGGTCTGAATATCCTAATACCTTTTGCCCCGGTTTGGACGGGTATTTCGTAACACTTCATCACCTCGGACCAACTTGGCCCGAGGTCAGAAAGGAGGAAAACACATAGAAAGCAATCAAGGCTATGAGATTTTGAAATCCGTTACCTTTGACAATAGCCGTGGCTTCGCTCTGGGCTTTGACGAAGCGGCCCCCAGTCCCTTTGTCACATGGCAGTTTACCGAAACAGAGAACGGCCAGAAGGACTACTATTGGGGCCACTACCACAGTAGCGGCCAGACAGCGGAGAAGGACTTTGCCAAGCGTGTGGCCGATTACAAGGAACTGTTTGGCGTGCATGAGCGCACCGAGGGCCATGAACAGGCGGAGTATTACCGCTATTACTCTACCCAGCGGCCCGTTGACCTCGGCACCTTCCCGAAGCCGCCCGGCAACGCTCCCGTGGAGATCATCAACTTTGACGAGCGGCGTATGGTGGAGGGCGGCACTATGCGGGCATGGGGCGAACTTTCCTATTTGAAGCCCCTGACGGAAAAGCAGATGGAGGACTACGAGCTGTGCCCGGCTCTCGGAAACCCTGACCGGGCGGCCCGGCCTTCCATCACAGCCCAGCTCAAGGAGGCGGCCCGCAGAGTGGAGCCCCCGAAGGAGCCTGACAAGACCAAATACAACAAGTCCCATGAGGACAGATAGGAGGACACTATGAACGAAAAAGACAACCACCTGCTGACAGTCGAACTCTCCGAGGAACAGAACGGCAATATGCTGGACGGCATTTTGAACAACCTGCCGCCCTCGCCGCTCCCCAAGGGGCCAGAGGAAAAGGAGCTGGACAGAGTGAAGGAGCCGCCCGCCCACAAGCGGAGCCGGGAACGGGAGGAACGCTGACGGCCCGGCGCAAGCGTGACAGGCACCTTCATGTGATGGTCACGGCGGACGAGCTGGCCCAGATACAGCGGCGCATGGCCGAGGCGGGCATTACCAACGCCGGGGCCTATATGCGGAAGATGGCCCTAAACGGCTATATCCTCCATGTAGACCTTGCCCCGGTCAAGGAGTTGGTATCTTTACAGCGGCGGTGCGCCAACAATCTCAATCAGGTGGCCGTCCATGCCAACACCTTCGGCGTGTACCCGGAGGAGGTCGCCGGGCTCCAGCGGGACTATGAAAAGCTCTGGGGCCGGGTGTCCGATGTACTCACGGAGCTGTCTGTTCTGGTGGAAAAATGATGTGGCGGGGTGCAACCGTGATATGGCTGCACTCCGCCTTTTAGTCATCATACCAAAATCTTGAAAATGGTTTTCCTTCTTTTTCTGTTTGAGTAATCTTTTGTTCAATATCAACTAACCGATCGTAAGTAATTATATCAAGATTTGATTTTTCATATTCTTGGGCTCGCCTTTTATTATCATCGACTGATAATGTGGCTCTGCGTCCAATAACGATTTTTGAGCTAACAATAAACCGTCTTGTGTAATCAAGTGTTTCACTAAAAGAAGGATATTCCTTTTGTAACGCTTTTTGTAAGCAATCTCTAAAATACGGCTCGTTCCTCTTGATCCAGTCCGACCATTCATCAACTTGTTTTATGGCATGATTTAGCCTTTGGGCATAGTCACCCTGCTTAGTAAAAACTTGGGAAGTTGACGGTTCTAATTCAATTAACTTAATCCAATAGCTATATGATTGACCTGTAAACACTACGAAGTCACTAATATAATCTGAACCGAATTTAAATTTTGGAAGGACAAAATTGTAAACCCATTCAGGCTGTCCAAATGCGGCAATAAGGATTTTTTTGTGCTGTTCTAAATACTGTTGGAGTATTTCTTCCTTGCTATTATCCAAAAGTTCATCGAGCATAGTAATCACCTCGTCCAAATAATACCACCAAAACTTCTACGGGGCAATAAATATTACATTCTTCGAGGACAAGATTTACTAACCGTCCGCAACATTGTGGCCCCTGCGCCCGCATGGTAAAATATAGGTAGAAAGCTGATAGAAAGGGGCTTAAAGCTATGAGACTGATACTTAAACTGATTGCTGCGCCGTTTATCGTTTTGCTGACTGTCCTTGTTGCCGTTCTGTTGTTCCTGTTCTCTGTGTCCTCCTTCCTCCTGACTGCGGCCTCGGTTATCATGGCCCTGTTGGGCATGGGGCTGTTCTTCATCAGTTACCCGGTGGGCGGTGTCATTTATCTGGGAATTGCGTTCCTGCTTTCGCCCTTCGGCTTGCAGACGGTGGCGGGCGCTGTTATTACGGGGCTGAACAGCTTAAACCTGTCTCTGCGACAATTCATCACAAGCTGATCGCTTCGGGCCAAGTTGTCCCGAAGTAATATAGACGGCGGCCTTGCATGGCCGCCGTTTTCTATGAAGGGAGGGATTTTCTCTGGCAACAACTGCCTTGCTGCAACGCCACGCCAACGAAGGAGAAAGTATAGCCGAGGCTATTCGTGATTGTCTGGACTATGGGAAAAATCCTGAAAAGACGGAGGACGGGAAATACATATCTTCCTATGAGTGCGACCCGGCCACGGTAGCCGCTGAGTTTCTTTTGGCAAAGGCCAGCTACAAGGCCATGACAGGCCAGGAACAAAAGAAGGGTTCTGATGTGCTATGCTATCAGATCCGTCAATCCTTCTATCCCGGAGAGATTACGCCAGAAGAAGCAAATCGGATAAGCTATGAGCTGGCTATGCGGTGGACGAAGGGCCGACACGCTTTCATTGTTACGACCCACACGGACAAGCAGCATATCCACTCACACATTTACTACAATTCTACTACCCTTGACTGTACCCGGAAGTTCCGCAACTTCTGGGGCTCGTCCTTTGCTCTGCGGCGGCTCTCTGGCCGTCTGTGTCTGGAAAACGGGCTTTCTATCGTGGAAAATCCAAAGCCCCGAAGCAAGGGCAAGTTTCGCAATTACGGGGAGTGGCAGGCCGGACAGAAAAAGCCGCTGACCTATCAGGACAGACTGCGGGCCGCCATTGATACCGCTCTTGCCAAGAAGCCCGCTGACTTCCCGGCGTTCCTCTCCCTGATGGAGCAGGCGGGCTATGAGGTCAAACAGCAACGAGGGGGCATCAGTTTTCGAGCTCCCGGTCAGGAGCGGTTTACCCGCTTGCGCTCTGCTACTCTCGGGGAAGGTTACAACGAAGCGGACATACGGGTCGCCTTGTCAGGCTCCCGCCAACGGCCCGGTCAGCCTCGCCCAAAAATCAGTCTGGCTATCGACATTCAATCCCGGCTCCAAGGAAAAGGCCCCGGCTATGAGCGGTGGGCCAAGGTGTTCAATCTGAAACAGATGGCCGCCGCCCTTGCTTATTTGCAGGACAACGGCCTGACGGATTATGAGCAGTTGGAGCAGAAAGCCACAGCGGCCACGGAGCGTTTTCACAAGCTGTCTGACCAAATCAAAAGCACCGAAGCGGCCCTCCATACCAACATGGAATTAAAGGCGGCAACGGTGCAGTATGCCAAGACCAGGCCTGTCTTTGAAAAGTACAAGGCCAGCAAATACAGTAAAAAGTTTCTTGCGGAGCATGAGGCGGATATTGAACTTTACCGGGCGGCCTGTGCCGACTTCAAAGCCATCCTCGGCGGGGCCAAGCTCCCCAAGATGGACACGCTCAAAGAGGAAGGCCGCAAGCTGGCCGAACAGAAAAAGAAGCTCTACGCCGAGTACCGCAAAGCCAAAGCTGATATGCAGGAGGTCACGACCATCAAGGCCAACATTGACTATCTGCTGGGCTACTCGGAGCCGGGCAGAAAGAAGGAACAGGAGCGTTAGGGACTGTGACGCATAAGGAGCAAAGCGACGCTGACACTTCGGGCCAACTTGGCCCGAAGCGCCGGGTTTGGGGAGGCTCCCCAACAAGCAGATTTTCACAGACGGGCCGCAAGGCCGGGCTTGTGAAAATAGCTTCTGTGGCCACAGAAGCATTGCTTGCCATTTAGCGGCGCCCCAAAAAAGTCCCCTAAAAACGAGAAAAACGAAGGCCCTTTTTACTTGACCTCCGTTTCTCTGGC
>OGMF01003553.1_pt1 | contig 11579 bp, 10 predicted proteins | sample 1572921 | NCBI WGS metagenome assembly OGMF01 (sample SAMEA2581919, study PRJEB24529) | metagenome | biome: Human gut stool | place: China | collected 2011
CAATCCAAAAGTGCGGGACCGGGTATTTGATATGATGAACTGGTGGTGTGAAAAAGGCATTGATGGATTCCGTATGGACGTGATCAGCCTGATTTCCAAACCGGAAGGACTGCCGGATGGAATTCCGGGAGAAACCGGATACGCAGACAGCGGTTGTGCGAATGGTCCGCATGTGCATGAGTATTTAAAAGAAATGAACCGGAAAGTGCTTTCCCATTATGATCTGATCACGGTAGGGGAGGCTGCCGGAGTGACGCTGGAAGAGGCAAAAAAATATGCCAATGCAGATGGCAGCGAACTGAACATGGTTTTCCCGTTCGAACATACCGGAGGCGGACCGGAGGCAGACAACCATTACGGTAAATGGGATAGCCATAAGATGCCGCTTCCGGTATGGAAGAAGATTTTATCCAGATGGCAGACCGGACTGGAAGGGAAAGCCTGGAACAGTTTGTTTTTATCCAATCATGATCAGCCGCGCTCGGTTTCCTGGTTTGGAAATGACAGTGAACAGTATCGGGAAATTTCAGCAAAAATGCTGGGAACCTGTCTGCATATGATGCAGGGAACGCCATATGTTTATCAGGGGGAAGAACTTGGCATGTGTAATGCCTATTTTGATCAGTTAGACGATTACCGGGATATTGAAAGCCTGAATGCATACAAAGAGCTGACGGAAACCTGTGGAGTATCTCATGAAGAAATGATGGGATATTTAAAGCGGATCAGCCGCGACAATGCGCGCACGCCGATGCAGTGGGATGACAGTGCAAATGCTGGTTTTACCACAGGAACTCCGTGGATTAAGGTAAACAGTAACTATCCTAAAGTCAATGCAAAACAGGAGGTCAGTGATCCAGATTCTGTCTTTTCGTACTACAAAAAACTGATTCGCCTTCGTCATGAAAACGAGATTATCGTTTATGGCGATTACGAACTGTTAGCACCGGAGGATGAGGCATTATTTATCTATACCAGAATGCTCGGGACGCAGCGGCTGATGGTGCTTTGTAATTTTACGGAAAAAGAAGTTGCCATTCCGCAAGAAGTAACGGAACAGGTTCCTGCAGATGCCAAGCTTTTGATCGGAAATTATTCCAAACAGAAAGAAGAAATGCTGCAGGCATATGAAGCACGGGTGTATGCTTATCATTTATAAATTTTAGAAAAGAAAAAGCATCCCAGGCTGGTGTAAATGGATGGGAAAAACAGATTGACTTGTATGATTTTCGGGCGTAAAATCCCCTGTGGAAATACGAATTTTCACAGGGGATTATTTTATGGAAACCACAAACAGCAATTATTTCGGAACGGAAAAAATCAGCAGAATTCTGCTTAAAATTGCACCTCCGGTCATGCTCGCCCAGCTGATCCAGGCACTTTATAACATTGTAGACAGTTTATTTGTCGGAAAATATTCGGAGAGTGGACTGACGGCACTTTCCATTATTTATCCATTGCAGCTTCTTATGATTGCCATTGCTGTAGGAACGGGAGTCGGGATCAATACGGCAATGGCACATTATCTGGGTGTGCATGATGAGAAAAAAGCAAATGAATATGGAGGAATCGGAACACCGCTTACGCTGGTATTGTGGGTGCTTTTTGCGGCAGTCTGTTTCTTTTTTATGCCGGCATATGCAAGGATGTCTACGGATTCCACGGAAGTCATAAAGGATGTGATTGTATACGGCCGGATCGTCTGCGTATTCAGCATCGGACTGTTTACCGAAAGTATCTGGACAAAGATTTTACAGGCAAATGGGGACATGAAGACACCGATGATCGCACAGATCGCGGGGGCACTGGTTAATATCGCGCTGGACCCGTTATTTATTTTTGGACTGTTCGGGCTTCCGAAACTTGGGATTGCCGGAGCTGCCATCGCAACTGTTGTGGGACAGATTGTAGCGGCTCTTATCGTAATGAAAAAAGGGTTTCGCAAGTCTCCACCGCTTTCGGTGTATCCGCGGGATATCTGTTTTATTTATAAACTTGGAATTCCGAATATCCTTATGCAGTCGGCATATACCTTTTATATTCTCGGATTGAATCTGATTCTTGCAACCTTTTCCGATCAGGCGGTTACGGCACTGGGACTTTACTATAAGTGGCAGTCATTTTTCTTTATTCCGCTGGGGGCACTGCAGACCTGTATTGTGCCGGTGATCAGTTATAATTATGCATCGGGACGGATAGATCGCTGTAAGAAAACACTGTCCACTTCACTTGTGGGAGGAATGGGGCTGATGTTTATCGGAACGCTGGTTTTTAATCTGATTCCCGGACAGATGCTTCGGGTATTTACAAGTGATCCACAGGTGATTGCGATTGGAACCGTTGGGTTTCATTTTGTGGGAATCAGTTTTATCCCGATGGTCACTTCACTGATTTTTCCGGTATTCTTTCAGGCAGTTGGTGCAGCGGTTAAAAGTTCACTTCTGACCGTTGTAAGGACCGTTGTGCTGTTTGTGCCGCTCGGGTATTTATTTTCCCGTCTGGGACTGAATGATTTCTGGTTTACATTTCCGGTGACGGAAGTCATCACCACGCTGGTCGGGGTGTTCTTTTACCGGCGATTTATGGCACAACAGAAGTGAAAAGACGTTTGGTACTAGACAGGAACTGCCGAATTCATTACAATGGAACTAAATCGGAATAGTAGTATATTTATTTTAAACATGGAGGAAGAAAAAATGGAAATTGTTTGCTTGGACTTAGAAGGCGTATTGGTACCGGAAATCTGGATCGCATTTGCAGAAGAGACCGGTATTCCGGAATTAAAGAGAACAACCAGGGATGAGCCGGATTATGATAAGCTTATGAAATACCGTATCGGAATTTTAAAGGAGCACGGTCTTGGACTCAAAGAGATTCAGGAGACCATCGCAAAGATCGATCCGATTCCGGGCGCAAAGGAATTTTTGGATAAACTGCGTGCCATGACACAGGTGATTATCATCAGTGATACGTTTTCCCAGTTTGCAGGTCCGCTTATGAAAAAACTCGGATACCCGACAATTTTCTGCAACTCGCTTGAAGTTGCCGATAACGGAGAGATCACAGGCTTTAAGATGCGCTGTGAGAAGTCCAAGTACACAACCGTCAAGGCATTACAGTCCATCGGTTATGATACCATCGCTAGCGGAGACAGCCACAATGATCTTGGCATGATCCAGGCCAGCAAGCCAGCCGATGCCGTAGCTCACGGGCATGATTTGAAGGTCTACCTTGAGTACCAGCACCAGCACAGCGGCGGCGGCCACGCGGAAGCCCATGTTGAGCATACTGCTGTTCAGGGTGATCTTCAAATCGCCGAGGCCGCGGAAGCCGCCCTGAATGCCGTTGGTCACGCCGGGCATCAGGTAGAAGAGGGAGGCGCACCGCAGGAACTTGACGCCCAGGTCGATGACGGCGGGGTCATCCACGAAGAGGGAGATGATGGGGCGGGCGAAGAGCAGGCAGACGGCCATCAGGCAGAAGCCGTAGATGAGCTCGATGCGCAGGCCGCAGAAAAAGCCCTGACGCACCCGTTCCTTTTTGCCGGCACCGTGGTTCTGAGCCATCAGGGTGGTCATAGCGTGGGCGATGTTCTGCTGGGGCATATAGGTGAAGTCGTCCACCCGGCTGGCGGCGGTGAAAGCGGCCATTGCGTTGATGCCCAGAGTGTTGACGATGGCCTGCACGGCGATCTTGCCCAGCTGGACGGTGGCCTGCTGCATAGCGCTGGTCCAGCCGTACTGGACGGTGCTGCGCAGCAGAGAGCCGTCAAAGACGAGCCAGCGCCGCCCCAGCTGAAGGACGGGGACTTTGAGCTGGATATAGACGACGCAGAGCACACAGCAGAGCGCCTCGCTGAGGACGGTGGAGAGGGCGCAGCCTTCGCTGCCCCAGCCCAGCACCTCAACGAAGAAGAGATCGCCGCCGATGTTCAGCACCGAGCTTATCATCAGAAAGTAAAGGGCACTCTTGCTATCGCCCAGCGCCCGCATGGTGGCGGCGAGAAAGTTGTAAAAGAAGGTGAAGATGAGGCCCGCAAAGACGATGCGGAGGTACTGCACCGCGATGGGCAGGATCTCTTCCGGAACCTGCATCAGCCGGAGCAGCGGCGTCGCCAGCAGGACGCAGAGGGCCGAAAAGACCAGCGAGAACACCGTGCCTGCGATGGCAGTGGTGGAGACCTGACGCTCCACGCGCTGGGTGTCTCCGGCACCATAGGCCGTGCTGACAAGGATGCCGGCACCGAGGCAGAGACCGTTGATGAAGAGGATGGCCAGCGTCATCAGCGGGTTGGAGGTGCCGACGGCGGCAAGGGCGTCTTCGCCGACAAATTTGCCCACGATGATGCTGTCGGCGGCGTTATAAGTGAGCTGGAACAGGTTGCCCAGCACCAGCGGGATGGTGAATTTGACCAGAAGGGGCGTGATGGCTCCGGTCGTCATGTCTTTTGTCATGGATTCCTTCTCGTTTCCTTTTTATAGTATGTTCTGGCGTGCGCTGAACACGGCCAGTGCCGAACGGCTTTTGCCGTTTGCGATAAGCTGGGCCGCTGCGTGAAGGGCGGCACCTGCGCTGGGGGAGGCCGGGATGGCATCGGTGCGCAGGACCCGCTGCGCCGCCCGGACGGAATCGGCGGTGGTGACGGCAGCGATGTTGTCCACTACATAGGAGTTGTAGTTGCCGGGAACGAGGCCGAAGCCGATGTCCGGGATGCCATGGGAGCCAGTGAGGCCGCTGCTCAGGGCCTGACTCTCGTAAGGCTCCACTGCAACGATGCGGACGTCATTCGTCCACGCCTTGACCGTTTCGCCCACGCCGGTGATGGTGCCGCCGCTGCCCACGCCGATGACGATGCAGTCCACGATGCTGGAACCCTCCCGCGCGATGGAGCGCACCAGTGCAGGCCCTGTCACCCGGCGGTGATAGGTGGGGTTGTCGTCGTTGTTGAGCCAGTCCATATAGTACCAGCCCTTTTCGGCGGCGGTGGCTTTTGCCAGCGCCCGTGCGCCTGCAAGGCCCGCCTGGGCCGGGGTATGGATGATCTGTGCTCCGAGGCGGAGCAGGCTCTCCTGCCGCATGGCGGGGGCGTCCTCCGGCATGACCAGCGTCACCGGGTGGCCCGCCGTCAGCCCCGCCAGCGTCAGCGCTGTGGCAAAAGGCCCTGACACGGCCTCCACGATGGTCTGGCCGGGGGTCAGCGCCCCGCGCTCAAGGGCCAGCGCCAGCATCCCCTCAGCCAGCTCGTCCCGCGCCGTGCCGGTGGGGCCGTTGTAGTTCAGATAGGCGTACAGCCGCCCCCGCAGCCCGCAGGCCGCAAGATAGCCCCGCAGCTCGACGATGGGGCCGGGCAGCAGGGTCTGGTAGATGTTGGGGTAGATAGGCACGGGCGGTCTCCTTTCGCGTCCGGGGGAAAGCTTACGACTATAACTTTAACGCAAAGGAGAGGAAGCGTCAAGCGGGGCTTGGGCAGAAAAGAGAAAAATCGGAAGAAAATTTGGCAAAATGACGCAAAAAGTCCTTGACAAGGGACACCCCGTCTGCTATACTCCGTATGTAAAGCAAAAAACCTTTACAAACAGCGGAGGTCAGAGCAGGACAGAACATGGCAAAAGACTTTGAAATGGGCTATCTGCTCGATTTTTACGGCGAAGTGCTTACGCCCAAACAGCGCGAGATGCTGCGCCAGTATTACAACGACGACCTCTCCCTCAGCGAGATAGGAGAAAACTTCGGCATCACCCGGCAGGGGGCGCGGGACGCCATCAAGCATGGCGAAACGGCCCTCAAGGAGCTGGAAGAAAAGGTCGGCTTCGCGGCCCGGTACCGCCGGGTTCAGCAGACACTGGAAGAGCTGGAGCAGCTGGTCATCGACGCCCGGTTTGAATGCACCGGCCCGAACGCCCGGCTGACCACCACCGAGTATGCCGCCACTCTGAACAAGATGCTGGGGCTCATCCGCTCCATCGACGAAGTGAATGAGAGCTGAAAACTGATTTGAGAGGAGCACCGAACAATGGCATTTGAATCTTTGACCGACCGCCTTGCCGGTGTGTTCAAAAAGCTGCGCGGCCACGGCAAACTGAGCGAGGCGGACATCAAAGCCGCCATGCGCGAGGTCCGGATGGCCCTGCTGGAAGCCGACGTCAACTACAAAGTGGCGAAGGACTTCTGCGCAAAGGTCTCCGAGCGCGCCATGGGCCAGGAGGTCATGGAGAGCCTGACCCCTGCCCAGCAGGTCGTCAAGATCGTCAACGAGGAGCTGGTCGCCCTGATGGGCGGCGAGGAAGCCCCTCGTCTGGTCATCAAGAACAAGGGCCAGACCATCATCATGCTCTGCGGCCTGCAGGGCAACGGTAAGACGACCCACGCAGCAAAGCTTGCAAAATACTACATCAAGCAGGGCCGCCGCCCGATGCTGGTGGCCTGCGACATCTACCGTCCGGCCGCTATCGACCAGCTGCAGGTGGTGGGCAAGCAGGCTGGTGCGCCGGTCTTCACCCTGCCCGGCGAAAAGCCGCCTGCCATCGCCAAAAAGGCACTGGCCCACGCCAAGGACTACGGCAACGACATCATCATCCTCGATACCGCAGGCCGCCTGCAGATCGACGAAGTGCTGATGCAGGAGCTGGTCCAGATCAAAGAGGCTGTCCCCGTGGACGAGACTCTGCTGGTCGTGGACGCCATGGCCGGTCAGGACGCCGTGAATGTCGCCAAGACCTTCAACGAAACGGTCGGCATCGACGGCATCATCCTCACCAAGACCGACGGCGATACCCGCGGCGGCGCAGCCCTCTCGGTGCTGTCCGTCACCGGCAAGCCCATCAAGTTCCAGGGTACCGGCGAAAAGCTGGATGACCTCGAAGTCTTCCATCCCTCCCGCATGGCAAGCCGGATCCTCGGCATGGGCGATGTGCTGAGCCTTATCGAGCGCGCACAGGATGCCGCCGACGAGAAGCTGGCCGAAGAGACCGCCAAGCGGATGATGGAAAACAAGTTCGATATGAACGATATGCTGGCCCAGTTCGCCCAGATCCGCAAGATGGGCGGCGCGGGTGCCATGCTGAGCATGATGCCCGGAATGTCCGGCATCGACGCCAGCCAGATCGACGAGAAAGCCTTCGACCGCATCGAGGCCATGATCTACTCGATGACCAAGGCCGAGCGCGAAGACCCCTCCATCATCAACCCCAAGCGCAAGCGCCGCATCGCTGCGGGCAGCGGCACTCAGGTGTCTGATGTCAACAAGCTGCTCAAGCAGTTTGAGATGATGCAGAAGATGATGAAGCAGTTCAAGAAGAGCCCCAAGGGTTTTGCCCGCAAGCTGGGCGGCCTGATGGGAAACCCGGGCGCCTTTAGAGGCATGAAATAATTCCGGTATACACCCCGCTGTGGGGTTGTACAGATAGATTTAATCCCCGCAAACCGGGGAACAAGAAATTTTTGGAGGATATTACCATGGCAGTTAAGATTCGTCTGCGCCGCGTCGGCGCCAAGAAGGCTCCCTTCTATCGTGTTGTTGTTGCTGACAGCCGCTTCCCCCGCGACGGCCGTTTCATCGAGGAGATCGGCACTTACGATCCCAACCAGGAGCCCTCTATCGTGAAGATCGACGCCGAGAAGGCAAAGGCATGGATCGCAAACGGCGCACAGCCCACCGATACCGTTCGCGTGCTGCTGAAGAAGTCCAACATTCTGTAAGTAGGAGGGCTGACTCATGCAGGAGCTGTTGCTGGCAGTTGCCCGCGGTCTCGTGGAGGACAAGGACGCCGTCAAGGTCACGGTGGACGAGCCCCGCGAGGACGGCACCATCGTCTACCACCTGAGCGTGGCAGAGGGAGATATGGGCCGTGTCATCGGCAAGCAGGGCCGGATCGCAAAAGCCATTCGTGTGGTGATGCGCGCGGCTGCTGTGCGGGTCGATGAAAAGGTCCTTGTTGAGATCGACTGAGCACCCTACGGGCCCTTTGCTGCAAGGCAAAGGGCCTTTTATTATAGAAGAACGAAACCTCTCCGTCATTGCTGCGCAATGCCACCTCTCCGAATAGGAGAGGCCTTGGCAGCCAGAGGAAGCGTTCTCTTTGTGCCGAGGGCTTCCCGATCGGGGGAGTTGTCGAGCGCGAGCGAGATGGAGAGGGGGAACAGGAGATAACGATGCAGCAATATCTGGAAGCAGGCAAGGTCGTGACCACCCACGGTGTGCGCGGTGAAATGAAACTGGAGCTTTGGTGCGACGGCGTGGCGTTCCTGAAAAAGGTCGGCAGGCTGTATGCTTCGGCCCAGGGCGGCAGGTGCTACAAGATCGTGTCCATCCGCCCGCAGGGGCAGATGGCGCTGCTCCAGCTGGAGGGCGTCAACGACATGGATGCCGCCCGCGCGCTGCGGGGGCAGGTGTTCTATTTTGACCGCAGCGATGCCACTCTGCCCGCCGGGCGGTGGTATGTGGCCGACCTCATCGGCTGCGAGGTGCGGGATGCCGACACCGGCAAGGTGTACGGTGTTGTGACCAGCGTGGACCACCCCGGTGCGCAGGACATCTACACCGTCAAGGCCCCCAACGGCAAAGAATATCTGTTCCCCGGTGTGGACGCCTTTTTGAAAGAGCGGAACCCGCCGGAGGGGTACATCCTCGTCACGCCCATCCCCGGATTGCTGGACGACGACTGCGACAGCGAGCGGGAGGAGGAGTGAGCCATGGGAATGCGTGTGGACATCGTGACCCTCTTCCCGGAGATGTGCCAGCAGGTGCTGGATGCCAGCATTTTGGGCCGTGCGGCAAAGCGGGGCTATATTGAGACCCACTGCCACCAGATCCGGGACTATACCCTGAACAAACAGAAGCAGACCGACGACTACCCCTACGGCGGCGGCTGCGGCATGGTGCTGTATGCCCAGCCCATTGCGGACTGCCTGCGGGCCGTTCAGCAGGAAGTGGAGGCACAGGGACGCCCCAAGCCGCATATTGTATTCTTGACGGCAGGCGGTCAGCGCTACACCGAAGAACACGCCCGGCGGCTGGCGGAATACGACAATCTGACTCTGGTCTGCGGCCACTACGAGGGCATCGACGAGCGGGTCATCGACGCCTTTGCCGATGAGGAGATCTCCATCGGCGACTATATCCTGACCGGCGGCGAGCTGGCAAGCCTTGTGGTGGCGGACAGTGTGCTGCGGCTCAAGCCCGGTGTGCTGGCCGAACAGAAGGGCTACGAAGAGGAAAGCTACTGGGACGGTCTGCTGGAATATCCGCAGTACACCCGGCCGGAAGTCTGGGAGGGCCGCGCGGTGCCCCCGGTGCTGCTGGGCGGCGACCACCAGAAGATCGACGCATGGCGGGGTGAGCAGAGCCGCACCCGCACCCGGCTGCGCCGCCCGGAACTCTATGAGGCGTGGTGCAGGACCCACCCCATCACCGAGCTGCCCAAGTGGAAACGGGGCGAGAATGTCCGGCTGGTGAAGACCGAAGAGCAGTTCCGGGCCGCTGCACAGCTCTTTGCGGAGGGACGGAAAACCGTCTGTGCTGACGGCTGGACGGCGGAATACCTGGAAACGCTGACGCCGGAAGTGTTCCTGGAGCAGTTGAAACAGGAGAAACAGGACGGCTGGGTCTGCTACCTGCACTATACGAAGGATGTGGCGGACGGCATGGTCAGTGTGAACCACAAGACCGGGCAGGTGGAGCATCTGTTCGTGAGCGCTGCGGCACGCGGAAAGGGCATTGGTATGAAGATGCTGGACTTTGGCCGCAAAAAGCTGCCGGAGCACGAGCATCCGACCCTGACCGTACTGGATACCAATACCCGTGCACTGGCCCTTTACCGCCGGATGGGCTGGGCCATCGAGGGCATCGAGCTGGTGTTTGATCCGGAAAAATTTGAGGATGTGGCCGTGGAGAGCCGCCTGCTAAAGATGCGGTACGAGGGCTGAAAAGAGCTGCCGAAGCCTGCAAACGTCCGCCGACAGTCGAAAAAATGTTGAAAACTTTTGTATTACCCCGCCAATGACAGGGGAATAATTTTGGTATCTTTGTATAAATGGCGAAAAAAGCCCCCATTATCATTGGGAAAACCGCCAAAAATGTGTCGAGGGGCTGTACAACGGTTTCGCCTTGCGCTAAAATAGGTACAACGCAACAGGCACAAAACATGATTGCATCCCGAAAACGATAAGATAGGAGCGTTTTACTATGTACGTCAAAGAAGTTACCGTTGAAAATCAGGTTGGTCTGCATGCACGTCCCGCTACTTTCTTCATCCAGAAAGCAAACGAGTTCAAGTCTTCCATCTGGGTCGAGAAAGAGGAGCGCCGCGTGAACGCTAAGAGCCTGCTGGGCGTTCTGTCTCTGGGCATCGTTGGCGGTACTACCATCCGCATCATTGCCGATGGCGCTGACGAGCAGGCCGCGGTGGATGGCCTCATCAAGCTGGTAGAGTCTGGCTTTGCAGAGTAATTCGAGCCTTTGATTTTTGAAGCGGCGGGAGCTTTTCCTGCCGCTTTTTTGCTACCGGGAGGGAACCCGGAAATGAAAGATCTGAAAAAGGAGGACATTCCCCATGAAAAAACCGAGTGAAGAAACCATGCGGAAATTTGTGGCGTTCTGTGATTCCGGTCGTCCGTGGTATTTTGCGCTGGGCATGTTCGTCACGCTGCTCATTGTCCAGTTTGCCCTCTGGTTTGCAGCCGATGAAGATAAGAAACCCGGCTGGTGGTACACTGTGCCCGCCTGGTTTGGCATTTTCCGCTCTCTGGATCACATCCACCAGGCCCGCAAAAACCGGGAGAGCGATGCGGAATGACCAAGGCGGAACTTTACAAAAAGGCCTGTATGCTGCCGCTTTTACCCGGTGTTTATATTATCCGGGATAAAACCGATACCATCATCTATATCGGCAAGGCCAAGCGGCTCCGCATCCGGGTCAGCCAGTATTTCCGGGAGGGTGTGCCCCACGACAACAAAGTCAGCCAGATGATCGCCCACGCCGATGCGTTCGATGTTATCGTCTGCCAGAGTGAGTTTGAGGCACTGGTGCTGGAAGCCAGCCAGATCAAGGCCCACACCCCCAAATACAACATCCTGCTCAAGGACGATAAGGGTTACAGCTATATCAAGATCACCAAAGAGGAGTGGCCCCGGCTCTCGTTCGTGCTCCAGAAAGAGGACGACGGCGCGGAGTATCTGGGCCCCTATACTTCCAGCTTTGCGGCCCGGCAGATGGCAGAAACGGCCATGGACGCCTTTCTGCTGCCCCGGTGCAACAAGCGCTTCCCGAAGGAGATCGGCAGGGGCCGCCCCTGCCTGAACGCCCATATCGGCAAATGCATGGCCGTGTGCAGCGGTAAGATCAGCTGTGAAAATTACAATCAGGCGGTCCGGAGCGCGGTCCACCTGATCCGGTACGGCAAAAAAGACATCCTGAAAATCCTCAACGAGCGGATGATGGAAGCCTCCGACCGACTGGAATTTGAGACAGCGGCCCTGATCCGCGACCAGATCAACGCCATCACCAAAGTGACGGCGGGCCAGAAAGTGGTCGTGGACCCGGATGTGGAGATGGACGTGGTGGCGCTGGCCGGGACCCCCA
>OGMF01003558.1_pt1 | contig 11568 bp, 10 predicted proteins | sample 1572921 | NCBI WGS metagenome assembly OGMF01 (sample SAMEA2581919, study PRJEB24529) | metagenome | biome: Human gut stool | place: China | collected 2011
AGATAATCAAGGCTTGTGCCGTAGCAGTCGGCAAGTTTAATAAGCAGGGAGAGGGGAATTTCTCTTTCGCCCCGTTCATATTTTGAGTACAGCGACTGGTCGCACATAAGAACCTTTGCAACTTCTTTTTGCGTAAGGTCATTGTCCTCACGCAAATCTTTTATTCTCAGTTTCATTTCATCACCGAATAAATTATAAAATAGTACATAGTGACCTATTGATTTTTAGGACAAATTGTCCTAAAATATAATTACCTGAAAAATGAGGAAACAAACGGCATTATCTTTGCGGTACTCATATAATCGTATTTATCATAAATTGTGTATTATTATTTGCACAAGTGTCCAATGAGTCGCAAATACGAGTTGATGATTACTTTGAAAAATTTAATTCACCTTAAATAAGAGCGTGGCTTAAATAAAAATAATATTTTATCTGTATATATCTTGACAAATACCGCAAAATGCAGTAAACTAATGTCATAAAAATCCCGAAGAACATCTTCGGGACGAATAACTTGCCGATTTAATTGTGCGTATAATTCGGTAAGTCTTTGTTGTCAGTCAGCCCCAAAATATAGTCGGTGCTGGTGTGATAATGTTTTGCGAGGCAAATCAAAACAGCGGTGGGGATATCACGCTGACCAAGTTCATAATTGCTGTAAACCTGTTGTGAACAATGCAGAATTTTGCTAACTTCTTTTTGCGTGAGGTCGGCATCTTCCCTCAGTTCCCTGATTCTTTTATACACAGAATTCACCTCGCATACAGTATAGCATACCGCAGATTGTTGTATTGCAATATACCGCAAAATGCAGTAAAACAGCAATGGTATTTTGGGTTAATTTTTAAATAATTATTCAGAGGGGAATGGTGTTTAAAACAAAAATATTAATCTTGCATATCAAATAAAACAATAAAATGATGGAGGAAATTATGAGAAAACATTCAAAATTTATTACGATTTTGCTGTCTGCTTTGTTGGCGGTATGTCTTGTGCAGACAGTATTTGTTCAGGCATTTGCAACCGAAATGGGCGATGATGACTTTGGTTGGGGCAGTATTTCAACAGATGATGAGCCGGAAGAAGGCTTGTATCCCGTTTCAATGGAAGTTGTAAAAGCACCCGAAAGCGTTACTGTTAATAAAGGTCGAATTACCGACAGCACTTTTTGGAGCAATGTTGTACTTCATATCGTTTACAGCAACGGTGAAGAATATGATGTAAACTGTGGCGGCATTGACAGCGAGGGCGGTATTGTTCCGCCGATTGCCGAAATTAATGGTTATGCGGGCAAGTTGACTTGGATGTATAACGATGGCTACGAGGATAACAATGCTATTGGATTTATCATCAATTATGATTATGTTAACCTTTTTGGTGAAAATGTATTTATTTCAACAGAATTTTCTGTCAAGGAAGTAGCAGATCCGCATTCTATTACAAGAATTGAAGTTATCAAGCTCCCCGATAAGGTGTTTACAGCACCGCTTTGGACAGGTGAGCCTGATTATTTGCCGGGAGAATATTATAAATGGCTTGATTCTCTTGATATAAACAATTCTATTTCTCACAATTGTGAAGGTATGGAAGTAACAGTATATTACGCAAACGGCGAAAAGTGTGGTACTTTTGCTATTGCTGATTTTAGAAAAGGTCATATTTTCAACAACTTTGTAAATTATTCATTAGGGAATATTGATGAATACGGAAATTCTTTAGACATTCAGGTATATGATTTAGGTGATTACAAATTTTCGGTATCTTTGGGTTCTTCTGATACTGAAATGATTTACACAGCAAAATCGGTAGATAATCCTAATCCGTCAATTAAGCCTGTAAGCACAGAGGACACTCCTGCAAAGCCTGCAAAGCCGAGCGGTAACATTTCTTCCGCAACAAGTGATGTTGCAACAAATGACAATGCAAACAATAACAACAGCACAAACGGCACAGCCAACAACGGTGTTGTTGCAACAGGCAACTTTGCAACTCCTGCAATTATCACAGTAGTTATGCTTTCGGCAGTTGCAGTTATGTTTGTATTTAAAAGAAAAAGAATGTTTTAATTTTGTGTGATTGTGTGAATTGATTTTATTGCCATACAATTTTTCAAAGCACCTGACATTAATTTGTCAGGTGCTTTTTGTATGATGAATATTGTCGCTTATTCGCATAATTTTTGATGTTATGAAAGCAACCGTTAATTTGTAGCGGAGAACACGGTTCACCACTACGAAACGGCATTATCTTTGCGGTATTTATATAATCGTATTTATCATAAATTCTGTGCCGTTACTCGCGGGCGCCCAATGGGACGCCCCTACAGAATGGTATTATTTTTGTTCCTTTTATAAGGTTTGTATTACCGTAATGTTTGCACTTTTACTTTTTGGCGGTCACAGACCGTTGATACAAAATTAAATTTATAACAAAACTGCACAAAAATTTATGGATAAAGACAGCGTGGGGTATTGCTCATGCTGTCTTTTTGTGTTAAAATTGTAGATAACAAAATGAAATAACGAAGGATTTGTCTATGAAATATTGTTCAAAATGCAAGCGACTGCATAATGATGAAGAAACAGTCTGCAAAAACTGCAAGGCTCAGCTTAAAACAATAACCGATGAAAACACTCCCGTGTATCTGCTCACGGCATCGGGCTTTGAATTGCAGAGAGTTAAAGCCGCACTTGAGGACAGCACCGTTCCGTGTGACGCTACAATCAAAAAGTGTATGGAAAACAAGTACAGCAAAAGCATTAAGGCATACACAGGCTATGATGATTTGACCTATGATGTCTATGTTCCGTATTCAGCTTATGAAAAGGCGTTTGACACCTGTGTCGGAATCGGCGCAATCAAGCTTGAGGGTGAAGAAATTCTTGACGAAGATGTTGAATACACCGAGAATGACGGCGAAACGCTTGACGAGCAGTTTGAAAAAATGACGGGTGCAAAGCGTACAACCGTAAGAATTGTCAGCGCATTACTGCTTTTGCTTATAGTTGCAGGCGTTGTGTTCGGAACAGATGCAATAATGAATTTTATTAAAGAATTTTTCGGATAATTCGGTATCCGATTTTGAGTTAATATTTAGTTAAAATGAATGAAATTACGGAGGATTTTTTACAATGAAACAGGAAACAAAGTGTTTGCATTCCGGCTATGTGCCTAAGAACGGAGAACCCAGACAGATGCCCATTTATCAAAGCACCACCTTTAAGTATGATTCAAGTGACGCAATGGGCAGACTTTTTGACCTTGAGGACAGCGGATATTTTTATACCCGTCTGCAGAATCCGTCAAATGATATGACTGCCGCAAAAATTGCCGACCTTGAGGGCGGCATTGCCGCAATGCTCACATCAAGCGGTCAGGCAGCTAACTTCTTTGCACTTTTCAACATCTGTGAAACAGGCAGTCACATTGTTGCATCGTCTGCAATCTACGGCGGTACATATAATCTGCTCGGCGTTACAATGAAAAAAATGGGTATTGATGTTACTTTTGTCGATCAGGATCTTCCCGAAGAAGAGCTTGCAAAGGCATTCAGACCAAACACAAGGGCAATGTTCGGCGAAACAATAACCAACCCGACCGTGTCTGTTCTTGACATTGAAAAGTTTGCAAGACTTGCTCACTCACACGGTGTTCCGCTTATTGTTGACAACACTTTTGCAACCCCTGTAAACTGTCAGCCGATTAAGTGGGGTGCTGACATTGTTACTCACTCAACCACAAAATATATGGACGGTCACGCTGTTTCTGTCGGCGGTGCAATTGTTGACAGCGGCAACTTTGACTGGCTGAAATATGCCGACAAATATCCGGGTCTTACAACTCCCGATGATTCATATCACGGCATTGTCTATGCCGAAAAATTCGGCAAGCTCGGCTACATTACAAAGGCTACTTCACAGCTTATGCGTGACCTCGGTTCAATCCAATCACCGCAGAATGCTTTTTACCTTATGAACGGTCTTGAAAGTCTTCATGTGAGAATGGAAAGACATTGCAAAAATGCCCTTGAAATTGCAAAATTCCTCAAAGCTAATGACAAGGTTGCATGGGTTGATTATCCCGACCTTGAAGATGACAAATATCACGCACTTGCTGAAAAGTATCTTCCAAACGGCTCATGCGGTGTACTTGCTTTTGCGGTTAAGGGCGGAAGAGATTGTGCGGTTAAATTTATGGACAGCTTAAAACTTTGCTGTATTGCTACTCATGTTGCAGACGCAAAGACCTGTATTCTTCACCCCGCAAGCCACACCCACCGACAGATGACGGACGAACAGCTCATTGAGGCAGGTGTTGCACCCGACCTTATCAGACTTTCGGTAGGTCTTGAAAATGTTGATGATCTTATTGCCGACATCAGTCAGGCTCTTGATAAGATTTAATTTTCTTTAAAAGAAATTATACATAAATTTGCAAAATTAATTTACGGAGGGTTGAATATGTCAGCTTTTGTATCTGCGGTTATTGTTGCGGCAGGCGGGTCTGTGAGAATGGGAATTGCCGACAGCAAGCAGTTTATTCCGCTTTTGTCACGACCTGCAATTGAATACACCCTGAAGGCATTCCAAAAAAGCCACCTTATCAAAGAAATTGTAATTGTCTGCCGTGAACAGGATAACGACAGAATCAATAAAATTATCGAGCTTAACGGTTTCAGCAAGGTTTCAAAACTCGTCAAGGGCGGTGACAGCCGTGCCGACAGCGTGCGTAACGGAATCGGTGCGTGCAGTGAAAGCGCCAAATATTATGCTATTCATGACGGTGCAAGACCGCTTATTACCGTTGAAGAAATTGAGCGTGTTGTTGAGGCGGCTTTTGATACGGGTGCGGCAACTCTCGGAACTTCCGTAAAAGATACAATCAAGGTTGTTGACGGTTTCAATAATATAGAAAGCACTCCTATCCGTTCACAGCTCCGTGCCGTTCAGACTCCGCAGGTTTTTGAGCGTGATTTGTACCGCTTTGCTCTTGAAAATGCCGGCGATAATATCATCAACTTTACAGACGATTGCTCGCTGATTGAAAACATGGGCGGCGAGGTTCTTGTTGTAAAGGGCAATGAGGAAAATATTAAACTGACAACCCCGATTGACATTGTTATTGCCGAGAGTATTCTCAAGTCAAGACAACAGGGTTGATTGTGCAAAGGAGATTTATATGAGAATCGGTCACGGATATGATGTGCATAAATTTGCCGAGAACAGAAAGCTGATAATCGGCGGTACAGAGATTCCCTTTGAACTCGGACTTCTCGGTCATTCGGATGCCGATGTGCTTGTTCACGCAATTATGGACGCACTTCTCGGTGCGGCGGCTCTCGGTGATATCGGAAAGCTTTTTCCCGATACAGATGAAAAGTATAAGGGCGCAGACAGCATTCTTCTTTTGAAAGAGGTGTGCCGTGTGCTTGCCGATTATAACTACAGAATAGTCAATATCGACTCAACCGTTATTGCTCAACAGCCAAAGCTGAAACCGCATATTGACGAAATGAGAAAAAATATCGCCAATGCCTGCGGAATTGATGTTTCGCTCGTCAGCGTTAAGGCTACTACCGAGGAAAAGCTCGGCTTTACAGGCAGACTTGAGGGCATTTCCGCTCACGCAGTTTGTCTTATTGAGCAGTACTAAAAAGTTACAGCTTCAAAAATGCACATATTTTATTACATACATTCGACACCTTGTTCATATTAATGAACGAGGTGTTTTTTATGTTAAGAAAGGCATTTGTTTCAATAACATTGTGTGCTGTGCTTTTAATGTCGCCGTTTGTCGGATTAAAGGTGAATGCTCTCAGTGCGGACAGCATATCCGCTCCGTCTGCCGTGCTAATGGAATCGTCAACAGGCAAAGTTCTTTTTGAGAAAAATCCGCATGAACAAAGACCGTGTGCGTCCGTAACAAAGGTAATGACGCTTTTGCTCGTCTTTGAGGCTGTTGACAGCGGAAAATTAAGCCTTGACGATGAAATTACGGCATCCGAACACGCCGCAGGAATGGGCGGAAGTGATATCTGGCTTGAAAAAGGCGAAACCATGAGTGCGGATGATATGATAAAGGCAACGGTTGTTGTATCTGCCAATGATGCGGCGGTTGCGCTTGCGGAGCATATCAGCGGAAGCGAGGACGCTTTTGTTGAAAAAATGAACAGCCGTGCCAAAGAACTCGGAATGAACGATACCGTTTTCAAAAACTGCAACGGACTTGATGAGGAGGGGCATATAACCTCTGCCTATGATGTTGCGCTTATGTCAAGAGAGCTTACAAAACACGAGAAAATTTTTGACTATACATCAATTTGGCTCGACAATCATCGTGGCGGTAAAACTCAGATTGTCAATACGAACAAGCTGTTGAAAACCTATAACGGAATTACGGGATTGAAAACAGGCACAACCAACGATGCGGGTTGCTGTATGTCTGCAACCGCAACAAGGGGAGATGTTTCGCTGATAAGTGTTGTTCTCGGCTGTAAAACAGGCAAAGAGCGATTTGCAGATGCGGCGGCACTTCTTGATTACGGCTTTGCAAATGTTTCTGTAAAAGAATTAACACTTCCCGAAGATATGCCGAAAAGCATTGAAGTGAACGGCGGTATGACCGACAGCGTAAAGCTTGAATGTAAGGTTTCTTCAAAAATAGTGGTTGACAAAGGAAACGGTGCTAAAATTACAACCGAAATCGACCTGCCCGACAAGATTGACGCACCTGTTGAAAAGAATAGGAAGATAGGTACGCTTACATATCTTGTCAACTCGAAAAAAGTGCAGAGCTTTGATATTTGCGCAGGCGATTCTGTTCAAAAAACAAGCTTCGGTGCATTGCTTGAATATGTGTTCGCTTCACTGATTTCGCTTTGATTTTATCGGAAAATCAAGCGTTTGTGCATTGTTATTAAAAGCAGTACAAAAAACAATGCGGGTTTATTTTAAAAATTCACAAATTGACCTTGCAAAAACGCTCATATTATAGTATAATAAAACAACAAAGATACTTATTGCGATTCTATTTTCGCTATAGGAATTTTGGAGGAATTTATAAATGGCAACAAAGTTAAATGACAAGTATTTAAGTGATTTTATCGGCGAACACGAATATGACGGTGTTGCTGCCGAAGTTAAAGCAGCTCACAAGGTGTTGCATGACGGCAGCGGCCTCGGCAACGACTTTTTGGGTTGGCTCAATCTTCCTACAGATTATGACAAGGAAGAGTTCGCACGCATCAAGAAGTGTGCAGAGAAAATCAAGAAAGATACTGATGTATTCATTGTAATCGGTATCGGCGGTTCTTACCTCGGCGCAAGAGCGGCTATTGAATTTCTTTCATCACAGAACTACAACCTTACCTGCAAGGACACACCACAGATTTTCTTCACAGGTAACTCAATCAGCTCATCTGCACTTGCAGAAATTATGGAGCTTTGCGAGGGCAAGGATGTTTCTGTAAATATGATTTCCAAGTCAGGTACAACAACTGAGCCTGCCATCGCTTTCCGTGTGTTCCGTGAAATGCTCGAAAAGAAGTACGGTAAAGAGGGCGCAAGAGAGCGTATTTACTGCACAACTGACAAGGCTAAGGGTACACTCAAGGCTCTTGCAGACGAAGAAGGTTACGAAACATTTGTTGTTCCGGACGATGTAGGCGGCCGTTTCTCGGTTCTCACAGCAGTAGGTCTTCTTCCTATCGCAGTTTCGGGTGCTGATATTGACGCTCTTATGCAGGGTGCCGCAACAGCTCAGAAAGAATTTGACAACGATGATTTAAAGACAAACGATTGTTACAAATATGCTGCAATCAGAAATATGCTTTACCGCAAGGGCAAAACTATGGAAGTTATGGTTTCTTATGAGCCGGCTTACACAATGATGTCAGAGTGGTTCAAGCAGCTCTTTGCAGAGAGTGAAGGCAAGGATAACAAGGGTATTTTCCCTGCAAGCGTTATCTTCTCAACAGACCTTCATTCACTCGGTCAGTACATTCAGGACGGCAGACGCACAATGTTTGAAACTGTTGTTCTCTTTGATAAATGTAAAAAAGAAGTTACTCTCGGTACAGACCCGACAAATGTTGACGGTCTTAACTTCCTTTCGGGCAAGACAATGGGATTCGTAAATCAGAAGGCTTTCGAGGGTACAGTTCTCGCTCATAATGACGGCGGTGTACCGAACATTGTTCTTAATGTTCCCGAAATGAACGAATCAGAGCTTGGCTATCTCATCTACTTCTTTGAGAAGGCTTGTGCTATTTCAGGTTATATGCTCGGTGTTAATCCGTTTAACCAGCCGGGTGTTGAAAGCTACAAGAAGAATATGTTCGCTCTTCTCGGCAAGCCGGGCTATGAGGATCAGAAGGCTGCTCTTGAGGCAAGACTCGGATAATTTCTTAATAAAGTATAACAACGGAGGAACTAATTATGGTTACTTTACTTATCGGTAAAAAAGGAACAGGCAAAACTAAAAAGCTCATCTCTCTTGCTAACGAGGCTGTTGCCGCTTCAACAGGCAATGTTGTTGTAATTGAAAAAGGCTCAAAGCTCACATATGATGTTACACATAAGGCAAGACTTATTGATACAGAGCAGTATCTCATCAGCGGTTATGATATGCTTTTCGGTTTTATCAGCGGTATCTGCGCAGGCAACTATGATGTTACTGACATTCTCGTTGACTCAACATTCAAGATTTGCCCGGAGGCTCTTGCAGGCCTTGAAACCTTCACAAAGAAGCTTCAGGATCTTGCCGAAACTGCATCAACTAACATTGTTCTCCTTATTTCTGCTGACGAAAGCGAAATTCCGGAGTCAATCAATGCTGTTTGCAGAAAAGTATAATTGATACTAATTGATACTTAAAAACAAACTTATCCCTCTCGTTTTTCGGGAGGGATTTTTGTATATACAACTGCATAAATTTAGCACCTCAGTCAATAATAGAAACGGAGGTGCTTTTTTATGAGCGATTATTATAACAACAGAAAGAAAAAACGCAGTCGCCGTGAAAAAATCGGATTTTACACGGCTTGCTCAATTTGTCTGATTGCCGTTTGCATGGCGGTGTACTCAACCTACAATACATTATCAGTGCCAAGTGCAAAAACTCCTGTCGCAACTCAAAGCAATGAGGTTAAGGTTAATGAAAATGTCACGGGTGTAACCCAAACCTTGCCCGAGGTTAAGCTTGATGTCGAAGTTCCTACCATTGCGGCAACCGAAGAACCGTCAACAAATCCGACAGAAAGTTCAAAAAACGCTCTTGAAACAATGCTTTCAACAGATTTGAGCCTGAACTATCCGCTTAATTCAAACAATGTTGTTCGTGAGTACAGCGAAAAAAGTGTTTATTTCAAAACTTTGAATGTATGGAAACCGCACACGGGAGTTGATTTCGGCGGTAAACTCGGCGATGATGTAACCGCAATGACGGGCGGAGTAGTTACTAATGTTTGTGAGGATAAAATGCTCGGCAAAATCGTTGAAATTTCAACCGACAATGTCATATGCAGATATTGCGGACTTGGCTCGGTTGATGTAAACAAGGGCGATTCAATCGATGTCGGGAAGAAGGTCGGTACAATCGGCGCAGTCCCCTTTGAGGCGGGGGACGAAAATCATATACACATTGAAGTGAAGATTGATGGCAAGTACGCCGATCCGCTTTCTTTTATAAATAACAATGAATAATTGCGATTTTGACGCATACAATATTAATGCAAGCCCTCGTTTCGTTTTAAGGGGCAACAAAAAAGGCGGATACTTTTGATTGAGTATCCGCCTCTTTTTTTGATTTTATGTCAATGATAAAAAATCACGGTAAATAAATTAAAATTCTGTCCGAAAAGCGATTATCTTTCGCTCTCGTGCCATTCTTCGTTACCAAAGATAAAATCATCAAGATCCATAATGACAAATTTCATATAGTACACCTCCTTAATAAAACAATATAGTATATTCAGGAAATGCTCGAATATGAGTGTTATTTTTTATTTGAGTCACAAATATTGATGTAACTTATAATAATGTCAACGGCCTGATCAACTGTAATGTTAGTGCTGTTAAGGCACAAATCATAGTTGTCCGGAAGACCCCATTTCTTTCCTGAATAAAAACTATAGTAATTTGCTCTGTTCTTGTCTGCCTTCAAAACTGCCTGTTTTGCTCTGGCAGGGTCAATGTCCTGTCTGTCAACAGCTCTTTTAATCCTCTTATCAAGATCAGCATAAATATATACCTTCACAAGTTTCGGATTATCCTTAAGAACATAGTCAGCGCATCTACCGACAACAACGAAATTTTCCTTTTCTGCAAGCTGCTTGATAATCTTGTGCTGTAAAATATAAAGACGGTCATTAACCGGCAGATCACCGACTGAAGAAAAGTTGTTACCGTAATTGTACAGTCCCACAGACAATGAATACAAAAGACTGTTGGTAGCTCTTTCGTCAGCGTGCTTAAACACCTCAGGAGAAACACCGCTCTCTTTAGCGGCAATAGAAATGAGCTCCTTATCGTAAAACGATATGCCAAGCCTCTCGGCAAGAGCTTTACCGATATCGTGTCCGCCGGAACCATACTGTCTTGTGATGGCAATAATTTTATCAAAACTCATAACTAAACCTCCCGGTATTTGCAATTTGTAAAGTTGTACAGCAGCAACATTAAGTAGCTAAATGTCAAAACTATATCGCTTTACATATACTATAATAACACATTTTTGCGAAAAGTCCAGTCTTTAAACACAAACTTTATGAAATTTGTTCAATGTGAATAAATACGGGCGTTCTAAGTTATATAAAAAGACGATAGAAGAGCCGAGGTTCGGGGCCATGAAACAAAAAATCAATTTATTTATTACATATATATGTATATATAGGGGGATAAATAGCAGTATATGTTAAGACAAAGGTAAGTAATGGTAAAAAGATATCAAAAATCATTCCGATAGTCAAATAATGTAGAAGATTTGCCGATAATGTAAAAAAGATAAAAAAATTGTCAAAAAGGGGTTTACAAAAGAGAGAAGTGCTGATATAATATCAACTGTTGCGCTGAGAGGCGAGGCAGACAAGAGAAAACACAGAAGGTGAAAGAGTGTTAGAACGCACGGAAGTGGAGAGTCAACATTCAGAAAGTAATCGAAAGTGTTGCTCGGTTTTGATTTTAAAAGCTGAAAAAACTTTTTAAAAAACTTTTAAAAAGTGCTTGACAAAATCAAAACAACGTAGTATAATAGCTCTTGCACTGCTGAGGTTAGCGACTTCAAATGAAGAAAGCAAACAAGCCTTGAAAGTGCGTAGGACCTTGAAAATTGAACAACGAGATAATAGTAAAGAAACCCGTAATGACTTTGAGGAAAGCTCAAAGAATTACAGTGAGATGTACACTAAAAAGCATCAGGAATTACGGATATAGTCAGTGACATATTCGTCAATGAGCGATTAAAGCTCTGAAATTGATTTGAACAGCTGAAAGGCTGTTGAGATACAAATTTTAGAGAGTTTGATCCTGGCTCAGGACGAACGCTGGCGGCGTGCCTAACACATGCAAG
>OGMF01003561.1_pt1 | contig 11558 bp, 9 predicted proteins | sample 1572921 | NCBI WGS metagenome assembly OGMF01 (sample SAMEA2581919, study PRJEB24529) | metagenome | biome: Human gut stool | place: China | collected 2011
CCCAGTTGTACTGCCGCAGCAGCGGCTTTGCCTCGTCCACGCTGCCAAAGTCGAAAATGGGCATCAGCTGCACATACTTCACGCCCAGACGCTTTAAATAATTCAGGCAGGTGGGGTGGATGCCGTCCCCGTGCAGGGTGGTGCCCTGCTGGGTAAAGGCCATGAACTTGCCCCGCCATGCCGGGCGCACGCCGCTGGCAGCGTCCTGCGAGAAGTCGCGCACGCTCACCTCCCACACCGCGCGCTGCTCCGGCGGGATGACCGGACGCACATCCCGCTCCCACCCGGAGGGGGCGGTGCGGGCAAGGTCCACGATCATGCTGCGGGTGCCGTTCACACCGGCAGCGCGGGCGTAGGGGTCGCCGGTCTCGCGGCTCACGCCGTCCACCGTCACCGTAAAGGTGTAATAACGGCCGTGCTGGTCGCCGGGCAGATAGATGCTCCACACGCCCTGCGGCCCGCGCTCCAACGGCAGGGTGCCTATGCGCACGCCGCCATTGCCCTTGCGGTAAAGGTTCACACACACTCTCTGAGCTGTAGGTGCCCACAGACGCAGCTGCGTGCCGGAGAGGGTATACTCCGGCCCCAGCGGCCCGGTGCAGGTGGTGTCCCGGGCAAAGGTGTCGCTCTCGAACAGTTCTTTCAGTTCAGCGGGGGTTCTGGCACTCATGGTTTCCTTCATTCCTTCTTCTTATTTTCCATACAGTAAGTGTAAACAACCGGTGTGGATTTTTCAAGAGGGAATTGCAAAACCTGTCCGGGTACACTATACTGGAAGAAAACGACAAAAACGGAGGGCAAACCATGGCATATACCGACGATTGGGAAAACCTTATGAACGGTGTGTTCGGTGCAGGGGGCAGGCCGCGCTTTGGCGGCACGGCTCAGCCGGAAAGCAAAACGCCAAAGGCCAAAGCGCCCGCAGTGCCGGATCTGAACGCTGCCCTGCTGGAAAACCAGAAGCAGCTGGATGCCCTGCTCAAAAAACAGAACGCCCAGCTGAAAACGCAGGACACTGCGGTGCAGTCTGCTCTGGAGGACAGCCGCCAGATGCTGCGGGATATGGAAGCGGACGGCCTGCTTGCCAAGGGCACTGCCGATGTGACCGCAGAGCACCTTGGCAGCTTTGAGGGCCTTGCCGCCGAGGTGAAAAAGACCGTTCTCGGGCAGGATGCCTTTGTGGACAGCGTGGTGCGCGCCATGCGCCGGCCCTTTGTGCTGGGCACCGAGCGCCCGGCGGCACGCAACGTGATCCTGATCTGCGGAGGTGCAGGCACCGGACGGCACTTTGCGCTGGCAGAGACCGCCCGCATCATGGCGGCGCGGGGCCTTTTGCAGAGCGACAAAACCGCGGTGGTGGACCTTGCCCTCTACCCCAATTCCGGTGCGGAAAAGCTGTTTTTGCAGGATCTGTACGCGGCCCTGCACGCACCCGGGGAGATCGTGATCTTTGAGCACTACGAAAGCTGCCATCCCGGCTTCCTGAAAACGCTGTCCGATCTTGCCGTCAAGGGCAGTGCGCCGCTTTCCAGCCGGTATCTGGTGAACAAGGAGGGCATCCTTGTGGATGCGGGCACGGCGCTGGCTCCGGGCGCAGTGAGCAGCATCACCCCCTGCGGCAAGTACCTCATCTTCTTTTCCCGCAAGGGCAGGGACGCGCTGGCAGATAAGTTCGGTGCGCCCTTTGTGGCGGCGGTGGGGGATGTGTGTGTGACCAGCGCCTTTGCCCGCGAGGACCTTGCAGCGCTGGCGGCGCAGCAGCTGAATGCGCTGGCCCAGAAGGTGAGTGCACGCCTTGGGCTGACCCTCTCTGCCGGGGCCGATGTGCGGGACTATGTAGCCGCCCAGTGCTCTAAGGAAAAGGGTGCGGCGGGCCTTGCGGAATGCTGCGATAAAATGTTCCGCGCCCTGAGCGAATACTGCCTGCAGACGGATGCAAAGCTTACCGGCACCGTCACCCTGACCGCAAAGCCGGAGGGCGTGTGGTTTTGCCTGAACGACCAGCCCGAGCAGGAGCTGTCTGCCCTGCTGCCTGCCGAGTACACGGGCGCTGTAGATGAAATCCGCGCAGAGCTTGACGGTCTTGTGGGCCTTGGGGCGGTCAAGGAGTATGTGTTCGGTCTGGCGGATAACCTGCAGGTGCAGCAGCGCCGCGCGGCGGCAGGCTTCAAGACTGCCAGCCTTTCCATGCACATGATCTTCACCGGCAACCCGGGCACCGGCAAGACCACCATTGCCCGGCTGGTGGCAAAGTACCTCAAGGCCATCGGCGCGCTGAAGGGCGGCCAGCTGGTGGAAGTGACCCGCGCCGACCTTGTGGGCCGCTACACCGGCCACACCGCCCCGCTGACAAACAGCGTCATCGAGAGTGCCCTCGGCGGTGTGCTGTTTATCGATGAAGCCTACAGCCTCTACCGCGGTGAGCAGGACAGCTTTGGTCTCGAAGCCATCGACACCCTTGTGAAGGGCATGGAGGATCACCGGGACGAGCTGGTGGTCGTTCTGGCGGGCTACACCCGGGAGATGGAGGTGTTCCTTACCGCCAACAGCGGTCTTGCCAGCCGCTTCCCCAACAAGATCGAGTTCCCGGACTACACGGCAGACGAGCTGCTGGACATCACCAACGTGCTGGCAAAGGGCAAGGGCTACCGCCTTGCCGAGGGCTGCACCTTCCCGCTTTTGGGCTACTACAAGCGCCGTCAGGCGCTGGACAGCCGCACCGCCGGCAACGGCCGCCTTGCCCGCAACACGCTGGAAAAGGCCATCTTCAACCAGAGCCGCCGCCTTGTGGCGGAACCCGCCGCCGAGCTGGATCTGATCCTGCCCAGTGATCTGGAGTTTGAGGAATAAAAAATCAGTAAAAAGAAAAGCAACCTCGCCCTCTCCGTCATTGCTTACGCAATGCCACCTCTCCCAAAGGGAGAGGCCTTGGCATAAAGATGAAGTCTGCGTGGACTGCCAAAGGCTCCCACTCTGGGGGAGCTGTCACCGAAGGTGACTGAGAGGGCGAGGAAGTTAAAAACAAGGGACCACTGCGCGGAATAGCAGTAGCCCCTTGTTTTATTTATGCAGTTTCGCCAGCGTTTTGGCTGCGTCCCGCATCCCCTGCCGGACCTCGGCGGGAGATGTCACTTCTACTTTTCCGGAAAAGCCGCATACCCAGCCGTAGAACTGCGGGCTGACGCACACCGGCACGTCAAAATGAAAATGGGTGCCGTCGCTTTCCGGGATAAAGGTCGGCGTCTTGCCAAAGCGGTCCCGCATGGCGGCCTCCATGTCGGCGGTGCACCGCAGGGTGACCCGGTGTTCCGGCCCGCCATACATGTTGAAGTGCTTGCGCAGGTAGGCGGGCAGGTCGAAGGTGCGGAAGAACTCTCTGCCCCGGCGCGGCTCGTCCAGCACCAGCACCCCGGACATCCGGTCTACCCGGTAGTGGCGCACCGGGGGTGCTTTTTCGTCCTGATAGGCGATCAGGTAATAGCAGCCGTTTTCCCATGCCAGCTGCCACGGGCTTACGGTGCGCACGGCGCTGCTGCCCTTGTAGCGGAACTGCACCAGACACCCCCGGTTGATGGCGGTGTGCAGCGCGTCGATGCTGTACAAAAGGGTCTGGCTGTCGGTCTTGGGACGCCCGTCCACATACACCTGACGCTGCAACTGGGTGCCCTCGTAGTCGGAGCAGAGGGCTTCCAGCTTGTGGATGATGCGCTTGCTGGTGCGCGCCGAGATGACACTGCTGGACTGTACCGCATCCACCAGCAGCTTCAGCTCCGAAAGCTCGAATGCACGGCTGGCCATCCAGTACCCGCCGCCGCGCCCCCGTTGCAGCTGGATGTCGTAGCCCAGACTGCGCAGGGTGTCAATGTCGCTGTAAATACTCTTGCGTTCGGCCAGAATGCCCTGATTTTCCAGCAGCTGCACCAGCTGGGGCACGTTCAGGCGGTGGTTCTCGTCGGTGCGCTGCTCAAGGATGCGCAGCAGCGTTACCAGCTTGGATTTCTGTCCTTCCTGCTTGGGCATGGGGCAATACCTCCGTCACGTTTTATTCCGGCAGCTTTTTGTCAAAGGCGGCGCGGCGCTGGGTGGAAAGGCGGAACATCTGTTCCAGCTTGTCCCGGTCGTCCGCTACAAGGGCGGCGCGCATCTCCTGCAAAGCGGAATCGAACTGGTCGATCTCGCTGATCAGGTTCTGCTTGTTCCACAAAAACAACTCTGCCCACATTTTGTCGTTGATGCGTGCAATGCGGGTCAGGTCGCGGAAGGAGTCGCCGGTGTATTCGCACAGCGAGGAGTTGTCGTTGGCGCACATCAGGCTTACGGCAATGGCGTGGCACAGCTGGCTGACATAGCCGATCATCCGGTCGTGCTCCTGCACGGTCAGGGTGCAGATATGCTTGAAGCCCAGCACCTCGGCAAGCTCCTTTGCCCACTGGATGCCCGCCGGGGTGTTCTTTTCGGTGGGGGTGATGATGAAGTTTGCCGGGGCAAAATTTACCTCGGCGGCGTGCTCCACGCTGGAAGTCTCGCGGCCTGCCATGGGGTGGCTGGCAATGAACTCCACCCCCGCCGGGCACAGCGCCTGCACCGGCTCCACAAGGCCGGTCTTGACGCCGGAAACATCCGTAAAGATACACCCGGGTTTGAGCAGATGGCCGTAGGTACCAAACCAGTCCAGCAGCGCGGTGGGGTACAGGCCAAAGATGATATGGTCGGCCTGCCGGACAAGGTCCTCAAAATCGTGGGTCTTGCCGCCGGCGATATAGCCGTGCTCCAGCGCGTACTGCAAATGTCCCTCGCTGCGGTTGATGCCGTCCACATGGAAGCCGGCACGGGTCAGCTCCAGCGCGTACTTGCCGCCCAGCAGACCCAGACCCACTACGAGATAACGTTTTGTTTTATCAAGCATCTTCTACCTCCACGCCAAGCGGCGCTGCATCTGCAAAAAAGCCGGGCCAGCTCTTCTGGATGGCTTCGGCATCGTCCACGGTCAGGGGCAGTGCGGCGGCAGCAGCCAGCACCGCAAGGCTCATGACAACCCGGTGGTCGTTGTGGCCGTGCAGGGGCGCGGCAGGGGCGTGCAGACGCTCCGCACAGCCGTGCACCGTGATGGTGCCGCCATCGCTTTCCAGCACACCGCCGCAGGCGCGCAGCTCGGCTTCCATGGCCGCGATGCGGTCGCTCTCCTTCAGCCGCAGCCGCTCCGCGTTGCGGATGACGGTGGTGCCCTCGCACAACAGACCCAGCACCATCAGCACGGGGCCAAGGTCGGGGCAGTCCGCAAGGTCGATATCCACCCCGTGCAGGGGTGCTTTTGCAAAGGTGACGCTGTCACCTTTGCGGGTGAACACCGCGCCGCACCGGCGCAGAATATCCAGAATGGCAGCATCGCCCTGCAGGGTGTCCGGCGCAAGGCCGTTGATGGTCACCCCGCCGCACACCGCACCCAGCACTGCCGGGAAAGCGGCCTGACTGTAATCGCCCTCCACGTTGTAGTCGCAGGGGCGGTACTGCTGCCCGCCGGGCAGCAGCAGGGTGGTTGCGTCCAGCCAGCGGCTGTGCACCCCAAAGGCGGCCTGCACGGCGCGGGTCATGTCGATGTAGCTGCGGCTCTCCACGGGAGGAATAAGGTGCAGGGTGCTATCCCCGGGCAGCAGCGGCAGCGCGAACAGCAGCCCGCTGATGAACTGACTGGACACGTTGCCCGCCAGCCGGTAGTCCCCGGGGGTCAGCGCACCCTCCACGGTCAGCCCGGCGGGGGATTGCTCAAACCGTAGATTCTGCTCACGATATAACGTTTCGTATACGGATTGCGGGCGCTCCATCAGCCGCCCGCGTCCGATAAAGGTGACCGGCTGGCCGGTCAGGCTGGCGATGGGGATCAAAAACCGCAGGGTGCTGCCGCTTTCGCAGCAGTCCACCGGGGCGGTCAGGGGCAGGAAATGCCCAAGCCCCTGCACAGCAGCATCGTCTGCGCCGGTGTCCACGGCGGCGCACAGCTGTGCGGCAGCGGACAGGGTGGCAGAGATGTCCTTGCTGAATTCCAGATGGGTGATGTGAGAGCGCCCCACAGCCAGCGCGGCGCACAGCACGGCGCGGTGTGCCATGCTTTTGCTGGGCGGCGCGGCGATCACGCCCCCGATGCCGCAGGGGGAAGGTCTGATGGTTACAAGCATAGCGGTGTTATCCTTTTGCAATTTCCCCCGGGCAGCGCTTCAGGCGCCCCCTTGGGGGAGCTGGCGCGCCAGCGCCTGAGGGGGTAAACGGTTTACATCTCCCGGCCGATAGCCCAAGCCACCTGACGGCACTTGGCCATAGCCTGTGCAAAGGCGTCCGGGGTCAGGCACTGTGCGCCGTCGCTCCATGCGTGCTGGGGGTCGTAGTGCACCTCTACCTCCAGACCGTCCGCACCGGCGGCCACGGCAGCGATCATCATCGGCTCCACCAGATTGGCCTTGCCGGTGGCGTGGCTGGGGTCTACCACGATGGGCAGATGGGTCTTTTCGTGGATGATGGGCACAGCGGAAAGATCCAGCGTGTTGCGGGTGTATTTTTCAAAGGTGCGGATGCCGCGCTCGCAGAAGATGACCTGCTCGTTGCCGCCGGCCATGATGTACTCGGCGCTCATGATCCACTCTTCGATGGTGTTGCAGAGGCCGCGCTTGAGCAGAACGGGCTTGTGCATCTTGCCCACAGCCTTGAGCAGCTGGAAGTTCTGCATATTGCGGGCGCCGATCTGCACCACGTCCACATATTCCTCGAACTCAGGGATGCGTTCCTCGCTCATCAGCTCGGAGACGATGGGCATACCGGTGGCCTCGCGGGCCTTTACCATGTCAAGGATGCCCTCAGTCTCGAGGCCCTGGAAGGAGTAGGGAGAGGTGCGGGGCTTGTAAGCGCCGCCGCGGAAGAGGGTCGCGCCGCCGGCCTTGACGCCCTGTGCGATGCGGAGGGCCTGCTCTTCGCTCTCGATGCTGCAGGGGCCGGCCATGACAGCGATCTTCTCCTTGCCGCCGATCTTCACGCCGCCGCAGTCGATGACGGAATCTGCCGGGTGGAAGAGGCGGTTGGCACGCTTATAGGGGGCAGAAACACGGGTCACGTTGTCGATCCAGGGGTTGGCGAGGACGTCGCGCTCGTCGATCTTGGTGGTATCGCCCACGAGGCCAAAGACATTATAGTCCTTGCCGGTGATGAGGGTGACGTCGAGGCCCTGCTTTTCGAAGCGGTCAACGATTTTCTCGAGTTCTTCCTTCGGGGTACCCTTTTTGGTGGAGATGATCATAAGATTTTTCCTTTCTATCCTTCTTTTCCGCGCCCTCTTTGCTCCGCTTTCCAGCAGAAGAGAGTCGATTTTTACATCACTAAATGGGTGTGCGCACTGCCGTCCAGCCGCAGCAGCTGGGCCAGATAGGCGGCAGCGTGGAGATAGCCGCTGATGCCCTCGCCGATGAAGTGGCCCTGACAGCCGAACGAGACGATGTCCGTCTTGCGGAAGGGCTCGTGCTCGTCGGGCTCGCTGAGCAGCACTTCCACGGCAGGCACGCCGCAGAGGCGCAGCGCGTCGAGGATGGCGACGCTGTAGTGGGCGTAGCCGCCGGGATTCAGGATGATACCATCGGCCCGGTCTGCGGCAGACTGGATCTCGTCGATGAGGTCGCCCTCGTGGTTGGACTGGAAAAATTCCACTTCCATGCCCATCTGGGTACAGCACAGCTCGAGGTAATCCAGCAGACCGTTATAATCCAGCTGACCGGCCACACCCGGCTCGGTGAAGTGCATCATGTTGAGGTTGGGGCCGTTAATGACTAAAAATTTCATCCAGTGCCTCCATTGCGGCGGTCACGGCGTCTTCCACCGTGCCGCTGTTCGGAATAACGGCGTCTGCCGCCGCGAGATACAGGGGGCGGCGCTCCGCCTCCATCTTTTTCAGCGCCTCGGTGCTGGACGAGAGCGGACGTCCGCCGCCCACCGTCAGCGCATCCAGGGGCCGGTCGAGGAAGAGCACGACGCCGTTCTGATGCAGCGCCCGCAGATTCTCGCCCCGCTTGATGATGCCGCCGCCGCAGGAGAGCAGCTGTCGTCCCTCTTTGGCAAAGCGGGCGGTCTGGGCGGATTCCTTCGCGCGGAAGCCGTCCTCGCCCTCGGCGGCGAAGATGTCGGGGATGCTGCGGCCATCGGCCTTGACGATCTCCTCGTCGAGGTCGATGAACTTTTTGCCCAGCTTTTCGGCCAATGCACGGCCTACCGTGGATTTTCCGCTGGATGGCATTCCGATGAGGGCCACGTTGAGCATATCGCGGCGGAGTGCGGCAGTGATGCGGCCGATCTCCCCTGCTGCGTCGTCGAACTTCCGGCTGAGGAAGTATTCGGCGGCGTACACGGCCTGCGCCACCAGCATCTCGAGGCCGCCCACAGCCACCGGGACCCCGGCCTCTTCGGCCCGGAGGATGAGTTCCGTCTTATCGGGGTTGTACACCACGTCCAGTACAGCTTCCAGCCCGGGCATTTTTGCCACGTCCAGACTGCACACGCCCACGTTGGGGTACATTCCGGCGGGGGTGGTGTTGATGACGATTTGTGCGCCGCTGAACACAGCCTCTTCATAGGAAAGCTGGCCTTTGGCGGCGTCCGGCGTCCGGCTGACGGTGAGCACTCTGGCCGCGCCCTTGTCGCGGGCGACGGCGCTGGTGGTGTTGTGGGTGCCGCCGGTGCCGAGGATGAGGACGGTCCTGCCCGCAAAATCGACGCCGTGGGCGTCGCACAGGTGGGCAAAGCCGAGATAATCGGTGTTGTAACCGTAGAGCAGGCCGTTCTTGTTGACCACGGTGTTCACCGCGCCGATGGCCTTGGCACGGGGGTCGATGTAGGTGCAGTATTCCATCACCAGCCGCTTATAGGGGATGGTGACATTGATGGCCTTGAACTGCCGCCTGGTCAGGAAAGCCCGGGCCTCCTCTTCGGTGGGAAGCGGGCAGAGGTCGTAGCGATAGCCGCAGAGCATTTCATGGATGATCTTCGAGTAGGAATGGCCCAGTTTCGAGCCGATGAGTCCGTATTCCATCACAGTCCCTCCCTGCGGTAGCTGGTGGGCCGCTCCATCCATGCGGTGCCATAGCGGGCGGTCATCAAATCGCCCACAGCCAGCGCGGCGGCGCAGGTCTGGACGATGGCGGCGCGAGGCACGATGCAGGGGTCATGACGGCCCTGAATGGAGAGGGGCGCGTCCTGCTTTGCAATGTAATCCACCGTCTCCTGCTCTTTGTAGATGCTGGGCGTCGGCTTGACAGCGGTGCGGAAGACGACAGGCATTCCGTTGGTGATGCCGCCGTTGATGCCCGCGTTGTGGTTGGTGGCCGTGACCACCGAATCGCCCTTCATGCGGAAGGCATCGTTGGCCTCAGAGCCTTTCAGGTCGGCGAAGCCGAAGCCGGTGCCGAACTCAATGCCCTTCACGGCAGGCACCGAAAACGCCATGTGGGAAATAAGGCTCTCCCCGCTGTCAAAATACGGCTCGCCCACACCGGCGGGCAGGCCGAGAATGGCTGTTTCAAGGATGCCGCCCACGCTGTCGCCCTCCGAACCGGCGGCACGGATGGCCGTTTTCATCGACTCTTCGACGGAAGCATCCAGCAGGGCGAAGCCCTCGTCCCTGCTTTCCAGCACGCTCACCTGAGCGGCCAGTGCGGCGGCATCGTCCAGCGCAAAGGGCGTATCGGAAATGCCGGCACAGCGGGCGATGTGGGTGGTGATGTCGATGCCGGCGCGGTTCAGCGCACCCAGCACGATGGCACCGCCTGCCACCAGCGCGGCAGTGATGCGGCCCGAAAAGTGTCCACCGCCCCGGGCGTCCTGAAAGCCGTGGTATTTGGCGTAGGCGGTATAGTCCGCGTGGCCGGGACGGAGAAGGTCAGCCGTCTTGGCGTAGTCGCCGCTGCGGGTGTTCTGGTTCTCGATCATCAGGGCGATGGCCGTGCCGGTGGTGTGACCGTTCACGACGCCGGAGAGCAGCTGTACGTTATCGGCCTCCACGCGGGGCGTCGAAAGCCCGTCGCCCCGGGCGCGGCGCTTATCCATGCAGGCGGCAATGAATTCCTTATCCACCGGCACACCAGCGGCCATGCCGTCCAGCACACCGCCGATGGCCCTGCCGTGGCTCTCGCCGAAGATGGTCAGCGCCAATGCGCTGCCAAAGGTGTTTTTCATGGCTTTAGTCCTCCATGCCCAGCAGGGGGCGCAGACCCTCCACCGGGATGGTCTCCGCGCGCCAGCAGCCCAGGCCCGGCACCTTGATGACGGTGATCTGGCCGCCCTGTGCCTTTTTGTCGTGGAGCATCTCGGCGTAGACCTTGTCCTTGTTGTAGGCGGTACGCAGGGGCAGGCCCAGACGGCGGTAGACCGCACGGACGCGCTTCTGCAGTGCCTTGGACTCGATCATCGGCAGCATCCCCAGAGCCACGCACTCGCCGTGGTAGAGGCCCACGGTGCGGCGTCCCTTGACGCCCTTGACGGCCTCGATGCCGTGGCCGATGGTGTGGCCGAAATTGAGGGCCTTGCGCATTCCATGCTCCGTCTCGTCCTGCTCGACGATGCTCTTTTTGAAACGGAGGCTGCGGTAGATGATCTCGCCGATCTGCTCGTCGATGTCGCCCTTTTCAAAGATGGCGAACAGTTCCGGGTCGGCCAGCAGACTGGCCTTCACCGACTCGGCCAGACCGTTGATGTACTGGCGGCGGGGCAAGGTGGCGAGGGTGCTGGGGTCTACGATGACCAGCTTGGGCTGCCAGAAGGAACCGACGATGTTCTTCGTCTCCCCCAGATCCACAGCGGTCTTGCCGCCGATAGAGGAATCGATCATCGAGAGGGTGGTGGTGGGGCAGTTGATGAAGTCGATGCCGCGCATATAGATGGAAGCGGCAAAACCCGCCAGATCGCCCACGACGCCGCCGCCGACGGCGATGACGAGGTCGCCGCGGCCCATGTTGAACTCCAGCATCTGGCGCAGGACGCTTTCGAGGATCTTCATGCTCTTGCTGGCCTCGCCCTGCGGGACAGTAATAATTTTTGCGTCGCGGCACTGGTCGGCCACACGCTGTGCGTACTCGGCGGGAACACCTGCGTCCGTCACCACCGCCACCCGGCGGTCGAGGCGGGCAAACTGGTACAGATTTTCCAGTGCGCCGTTTTTCAGGATGATGTCATAGCTGCGCTCACCCAGATTCATGGTGAGCTTGGTGCCGATAAATCCACTCATTTTGTATACACTCCTAACAGCCGCACCGTGCGGCAGGTATGGTCCAGCTCACGCAGCAGCGCGGCGGTCTCGTCGGCGGAGGGGTCGCCCACCAGCTCGACGTAAAAATAATAATCAAAGGGAACATGGGGCAGCGGACGGCTCTTGATGGACTCCATGTCGTAGCCGAAGCGGCCAATGACCTGGATGACCTCAGCCAGCTTGCCGGGTTTGTTGTCCAGTGTGAACAGCAGCGAGAAGCGGTTGCCTGCGGTGGGCTTTTCGCGGCTGAGGACGATGAAGCGGGTGGTGTTGTCGCCGTCGGTGT
>OGMF01003563.1_pt1 | contig 11554 bp, 5 predicted proteins | sample 1572921 | NCBI WGS metagenome assembly OGMF01 (sample SAMEA2581919, study PRJEB24529) | metagenome | biome: Human gut stool | place: China | collected 2011
AGTTTCGCCTTCTTTCAAAACCGAAACACCTCCACTGGCAAAAAGAGAATTTTTATCATTGTTCGAACGTTGCATCAAACGAACATAGCCTATGTTTTCGGGCTGTTCCAATGTATATTCAATGATAATAGAATGTCCTCTATTGGCTTCCGGCGAACCTAGTGAGGCACTACTATAATTTGTCGAATAGTCTCCATCAATAGTTTTACTGACATCCTGATTGCCGTAAACATTGCCTTCTATAAGTTCCGCGCTTTTTACCTTCAATTTCGTATCACCCATACCTTCAGTGGAGGCTTTCTCCTGAATGATAGTAAAAACTACGGGGTCTTTTAACGCAGTTGAGACAAATTTAATATGCCCCGTGCGATTCTGAAACGTGATGTTCTTATGTACTGTAACCTTAAAAATCTTGTCTGAAAAAGTTCTTGTCACTATCGGTTGTTCTATTATTTCAACCCAGCCTTCCATATCAGCCTCTATCGTAGGTTCATTAGCGACATTAGAAGTTACAGTCAACAAAAATTCTTCACCCTCCTGTGTTACTTTCCTAGGGGTGGACTGATCAAAAAGAATCGCATATTCTGTTCCTAATTGAACAATTTTTATTTTCAAAGGCTGGCAACCCGGTGCCGTTAACCGGTATTCTGTCTCACGTTGCGTGGCTTCCTCATTCTCGGCAACGGAAAAACGAATGATAGCATTTTCTCCATCCGGAATGATTTCGTAACTACACCATTGAACAACTCCTAAAGAAGCAATTTCCCAGTCTCTCCGGTTCGTTATTACTTTCACGTCAAATGCTTCTACGGCATCCGAACCCAAATTGATTGTTTCACCAATCAAGTCTGTTTTTAGAAAGGGATCTATCACCTCTTCATCGTCACTGCAAGCAGTAAAAAGTAACAGGACGCATAACACTGTCAACATGGTACCAAAGTGTGTCTTCAAGAAATTTACCATAATAAATAATATTAGATTTAACTGATAAAAAATCCGTTGGCCGGAATCCTTTTATACTCAAACCAACCAACGGATAAAGTTATTTTTCAGATATATATCTTATTTAATGGATACTCCGTACAGTTTAAGTTCAGCCAATCGGAATTGCCACCTTCCACCTGCATCAGTGGTACTTTCACAATTCCAAGTTTGTACTATACGTATAAACTTAACCGGGGTATCACAATGGCAAGCTGATGTTGTGAAAGAAGCTCCCAAGTTAACCGCACCTGCCGCGCTCAAATCAGCCACACTATATGACTTTCGAGCATTAGGAATATCCTCAAATGTACCATCAACAGACCAAAGTACATCAAATCCTCTCAATAAAGAGACTTCATTTTGTAAACATTGTGTCCATGAGATAGCAAAATCTGTAACTCCTTCCGGAAGTTGCAATTGGAGATAAGGATTAGTGCCGCCGGTATTAACAAAGTTCCTATTAGGGAATGGAGTCTGCACATACGTTGCAGGATCTTTATCAAACAAACTCGCAGCAGTTGTATTACCTACAAAATCGGGGAAATTGAAACTCAACATAGAAGCATCCAACCCTTTGTTATTATACTCATATTCCTTACCTGTCACTGTCAGATTAAACTCCCGACTATCAAAATCAAAATTAATTCCTTCTATTTCGGTAATTTTAATAGCCACTCGTCCTCCTACAACCAGATTTGTCAAATCATCACCGCTTCCTGCCGATACCGACACCTTCAATGAAGCTTCTTTTCCCGGCTCAAACGTTACCAGACCATCATTTTCCAGCGTTACTGAGCTAGAAGACAAGTATCCTTCCTTTCCATCGTTATTCACAACTTCTACCTTAGCCGTGAAATCCCATTGGTTGTCTATCTCTAACCCCATAGGTATAGTGAATAAAACAGGATCCGAACTATTTATAAACCCTTGGACACATTCTTCCTCAGAGATTTTAAATTCCAGCTTCGGAGTGGTAATCACAGGCTTCATGACATAGAGATTATTCATAGAATTTACAGAATCCGTAGCACTAACCAGTGAAATGGACAATACAAAAGTCTTATCAGCATTTTCCGGAAGTTCTACCAAGGCTTGAATTGCACTCGTTTTCATCACCACTTTGGACATTTTATATCTCTCATCGGACTGAAAAATCAACTCGCTGCCATCTATAGAATAGGTATTTGAAGGCAAAATAGTATAATTTTCATTGTATTCCTTTAATGCTTCATCCGACAATACGGTCAATTGAGCCTGAGCCGTTAATGACGGATCACATCCGGTCTTCATGATTGTTATATCAAAAGAAGCATCCTGACCGGTATTATAAAGAATTTTACTTTCTTCTCCGGTTTGCTTCAAAGACAAGATCTTATGATATTCTTTCGGATATGTATCATCATATTCATCGCATGCCGTATAGACAAATGACAATCCGCATAATAATGGTATAAATAAACTTTTCTTCATAAATTTGCTTTTTAAATTCATAATACAATTAGTAACCGTATGCCTGAACCATTTGCGGGTTTTTATACACTTCGGCATTCTGAATAGGAGCCAGATATAAACGGTCGTTCCATCTGAAAGGCTGGTCAATAGTAGTCCTTACATTAAATTTTTCAAACGGTACATCTTTCACCATTGCGTTCAACCCCTCACGTTTAGCACCAAAGTATTTCTGACCTTCCGCCCAACGGCGCACATCATGATAACGATGGCCTTCATTCCAGAACTCAATAAATCGCTCATTATGAATCATTTCAATTAATTTACTCTGTTCCGGTACAGTAGTAGTCGTGGGAACACCGGCACGGTCACGAACCTCCTTCAAGTTGGCTAAAGCATTTGCCAGATTGGCACCACCTACGTTCGCCTGACATTCCGCCAGATTCAGATACAATTCTGCCAAACGTATAAGAGGTATCGGTTTGGTATCTCCAGCCTGGAAAGCTCCACCATCGAATACAAATTGAGCTGTCGGATTTACATATTTCTGGGTCATAAATCCTGTAACATTATAGTTACGCGGACTTCTGGTAAGGTCGTATCCATGTCCTGCAGCAGTCTTCATGTTCAAAACGCATGGCGAACCTGCATCACCACTGCTGGCCTTCAACAACTTTGAACCGTAATCACCACCATCGAACGCCATCCATGCGTAAAAACGCGGTTCACGGTTCACACAAAGTTTAATAATATCCTCTCTGTTGTTTCCTGCTATTCCTGCTTTTTGGAACCATTCTGCTCTTGAAGCAAAATCGCCTGTTGAAGCGGCCTCTTCAGGCAACACACCATCTTCCGTATAGAAATGTTCAATGGTATATAGCGTCGGAGAAATAGCTGAAAATCCCCCTGCCCAAGAAGTTTTATTGCCTGTTTGGAATATATGCGCCGGTATACGTCCCTGTATTCTTGAATTAATATTCTTACCGGTTAGCCCCCAAATTAATTCCTTATTATGCGGATAGCGGGAAGCAACCATATAACGAAGCATCATCACTCTTTCTTTGAACTCTCTGTTCTCCTGGATATTATTATCCTCCTTTCCCGGCACATAAGGTAACCACTTATCATTATTTCCCAGTTCTGTCTGATACAATGTCATATCAGAAGCTTCCGTTCCATAAAGACGGCATCCACCCTCATTAAGCGCAAAATCCAACGCCTTCTGACAGGCCTCCATCGCTCTTTCCCATTTTTTCTCATTATAACTACTGCTTACCAGTTCAATGCCATAATCATCCCGTCCGATAGATTCTTTATATTTAGCATCATCACCTACAAAAAAGTCTTTATCCCCGGGAGTATTCACTTTATTCTTCCATGAAGAAAAAGGGAATTGACCATTCCAAAGAGGAGAAGCAGCATACATCAGTACACGAGCTTTCAAAGCTTTAGCCATCGTAGAAGTAGCACGTCCCCATTCTGTTCCCTCACGGGTCGGCGGCAAATTCTGTGCTGCCAGATCAAGTTGATATGCAATCCAGTTAACACAATAATCATAATGACATCTTCCACCAAACTCGGAAGAGGGAGTACTCTGAGGTACATATTCCGTAATAACAGGTATAGGACCGTATTTTCTCAGTAATGCAAAATGATAATAAGCAATTAAAAAATGAGCTTCGGCCAACCACTGTTCTTTTTCACCCGGTAACCATTCCTGCAATAAGGTTTCACCGGGATTATTTTCGACTTGACGTAAAAAAAGATAGCATTGACCAATATACTTATAATAATTATCCCAAAGTCCATCCGGATTGGCTGCCGAGACTAAATTATATGCATAATCATCCCAAAAAGCTCCACTATCATTCCGCCATTCTATCGGCAGTGCAAACTCATCTGTGGAACCATTAAGAGCACTTGTGTGACCAATAGGAGAATCATCTTCCTGAAGTCCTGCATAACAAGTGAACAGAAATCCTAAAGTACTTCTCCGGGTCTTTGTGGCATCCTGTAGCCCTGCTTGTTCAGGCGGAACTACATCCAGATAATCACAAGAAACTAAATTAAATGAAAGAGCAGTCACAATCAGACCCACTCGAACTATATTTTTCAAAATATTCATATCTTCTATGATTTAGATTATTAGAAATTAAGTTGTAAACCTACATTGACCGTACGTTGCAACGGATAGCTATTCCAACTGCTCAATTCCGGATCCCACAAATCAAACGGGCTGAAACGAAGCAGATTCGCACCACTGACATAAATACGCCCATACGGAATTTTATAACCGATTTCCAAATTCTTCAGACGCAGGAAAGAACCATTACGCAACCAATAAGTACTGTTGACCGTATTATTACCTATATCACCGGTCGTCAATCCCAAACGCGGATATTCGGCATTCGGATTCGGATTATCTACCGACCAGTGATTATCTGCAATAAATTTCAACACATTCTTATTCGGTATACGATTCCCTTCAAGGAAGGGGTCCAAACCATTGATCAGAATGGAACGCAATGCAGAACCACTGAAGAAAATACCAAAGTCGAATTTTTTATAATTAACGGTACCACCGAAACCATATTGCAAACGTGGAACAGAACCGTACTTGGAAATCATACATTGGTCGTCTTCCGTTATTTTTCCATCACCATTCAAATCACGGTATTTGATATCACCGACCTTCGGAGTGCTATTTCCTACCATCTGTTCCGGGCTGTTGTCTATCTCCTCCTGGCTCTGGAACAGTCCTTCCGAAATATATCCGGTCAATCTGGAATATGGTTTTCCTGTTTCCGACTTCCAAATAGTAGGATAATCCGGTTCGTCTTTATAAACCAACTTATTTTTATTATATGTCAGGTTAGCCTGAAAACTAGCCCCCAAATCTTTAGAGAAATTCTTATGATAATTAAGGCTGAACTCCACACCCTTATTATCCATTTTACCGACATTTCCCCAAGGTTTTGCTTTACCATAACCCAAAGAATTAGGCCAAGACTGACGTTCCATAAATATATCGTAACGTTTGTCATAGAAATAGTCTATTGTTATATTCCAGTGGTCAAACAAAGTCATATCTACGCCAATATCAAATTTCTTCGCTTTTTCCCACACAGCATCCAGATTTGCATAATAGGCAATCTCCGGCCCCCCCAATGTGTGATTCATACTCTCTCCAAATGTCCACTTTATCTGATCCAATTTATTATCCGTCAGCTTATCAATATATAAATAATAGCTTCCGCCCGCTTGTGCCAGATCATCGCTACCTACCAATCCATAAGAGGCTCTCACTTTCAGGTTATTCACCGCATTTTTCAAAGGTTCAAAGAACTTCTCATTACTGATAACCCATCCTAAAGACATTGCCGGGAAGAAACCGAAACGTTTCTTCTTGGCAAGACGTTCCGTACCGTTATAACCGAAGTTGATTTCAGCCAGATAACGTTGTCCGTAATCATATGTGAAACGTCCTGAGACTCCTTGATTACGATTAGGAAGCACATCACTTCTGTATTCCCTTTGCCGGTACATCAACATACCTCCGACATTGTGCAAACCAAATTGACGATTATAACTGATATTTCCCTGAAATTCAAATGTCTGATCCGAACTTCTGGCAATATCCGACTGTGCTATATAGTCTGCACCTTCCTGAATACGTTCCAAGTCATATTCCAACGGACTATCTTCACTGTATCCCACAGCTCTGAAAAGATAAGGAGTAATGGAACGATTGTAGGAACTGCTGGACCAGTTTTTAAAGTTTACCCAGATATTTGCCTTCAATCCTTTTGTTACAAACCCAAAATCCTGCTCCACTTTAATGACTGTATTCAATGTATTCGCATTCTGCTCCTTATAAGAAGTCATCATCTGCGCATAAGGATTAGGATAGAGATAGTCCGAACTCTGATAATCAGATCCATAGCGGATATACGTATCACCCGGTTGCGCAGGATAAGTTGCAGGGAAAGTTACCGGAGTAGTCGTCAGAATCATTTTAAACAAATCAGCACTATTGATATTAGGCCCTTTGTTCTGACGGATCTGAGCATTCATATTCATCCTGATTGTCGTTGTGGGGGTCAACTTATAGGAGATATTATTCTGGAACGTATAATTCATGATATTAATATTATTGTTCCACGAATAAGCTTTCTCCGTATTCAGCAAACCACTATCGTGGCTGACATTCAAGCTCATATAATACTTCACTTTTGTACCTCCTCCCGATACATTGATATTGGCACGCTGCGTCATTGTCATCTTTTTGAAAATGACATCCTGCCAATCCACATTTGGATATACATAAGGATTTACCCCATCACGGGTCAACTGGATCCGTCTGTCCGAATACAATAATTGATCTTTCGATTTATTCGGATTTCTCGACAGGTCAGCTTCATTGTAAAGTTCCATATATCTGGGACCATCTACAAACTCAGGAAAATCGGACATGATATTGAAAGAGTTCTCCGCACTAACATTAACTTTCGTCTTCATATTGTAATCACCTCCCTTTGTAGAGATTATCATTACACCATTTGCACCGCGTGCACCATAAATTGCAGTTGCAGAAGCATCTTTTAAAATGGAGAAACTCTCGATATTTTCCGCCGGCACATAGTTCAGATCAGATACTGAAATTTCTACATCGTCCAATAATATAAGCGGTGTTGTACGCCCGCCAAAAGTAGAAATACCGCGAGTATAAAAATCAGCCCCGGAACCCGGCTCTCCTGTTTTAGTGGTAGCAATCACACCTGCCAGCTTACCGGCAAACGAAGTACTTAATTGTGAAGTCGGCATTCGTAAAATATCTCCTTTCACATTTGTAATAGCCCCTGTCACACTCACTTTCTTTTGTACTCCGGAACCTACAACAACGACCTCGTTCAACGTCTGCTGTTCTCCGGACATCGTGACATTAACCACCCCTAAATCTTCTACCGGAGCTTCACGTTTCTGGTAACCGATGTACGAGAAGACCAGTACGGCTTTGTCTCCGCTCACAGAAATAGAATATCTACCATTCAAATCCGTGATAGTTCCACTTTTCTGACCTTTCACAACAATGTTCACACCTACCAACGGCTCGCCGTCTATGGCATCTGTAACCACACCTGTGACGACTCTTTTCTCTCCTTTCTGCTGTACACTCTGTTTATTCACTTTCAGTACAACTTCGTCTCCCCGGACTAAATAGTTAACATTACTCCCTTCAAATACAACTGACAATACTTTTTCAATCGTACCTTGGCAGTCAATGTTTTTGCGCTTTACTTCATCCAAATCCGCTGCATCGTAAAAAAACACATAATTACTGTTTTTTTCGATCTGACGGATAGCTTGTACTTCACTAAAATACCCTTTCACCTTTATGACTCCCTGTGCTGCTATTGCAATCAATGGGAAACAAAAGATTCCAAACCAAATGCACATGAGGTACTTCCACCTGCCATGCTGTTGCTTTTCTTCCATACTAAATAATTAAAAGATTAACATTAAAAAATTATACAAACATACTATAGTATACCTTTAACGGAATATGATATATTCTCCATTTTCCTTTCTATATCGCCACCCTGTACTGAAGCACATTTTTTCAATAGCTTCTTCCAATGACTCATTATAACGTAGACGCCCGTTTAACAGATTCTTGGTTGCCTGTCCGTGTTCCAATGATATTTTTACATTATATATTCTTCCTACAATCTCAATCCATGAACTTAAATCAACATTTGTAAATTCATAATTACCATCTTTCCATTTCACTCCTTGCATTTCATCCACTTTCACGCTTGCCTTCTCCGCGTTGAAGGTCAATTCTTGCGAAGGTTTCATCTCAATAGTATGCTCAGTACCTACTATCGTAAAATCGACTTTACCACTAAACAAAGTGACTTTAGAAATATTTGCCTGTTCCTGATTAATTAAAAAAGAAGTACCTTTTACTTCTACAAAAGCCCTATCAATGTATACGATAAAATGTTTGCCTTCCTGTTTATAAACATCAAAATGGGAATTTCCTTTCAACCACACTTTTCTATTCTGAACAAAATTCTCCGGATAACGGATAGAACTTCCCGGATGCATCCAAACTCGTGAACTATCAGGCAGCATATATAGACGTCCTTCTTTTGATACTACTTCTACAAAAGCATCTTTCGCCTCATTTACCTTTTTTCCGGAGAAATACATCCAAGTTGCTCCAAGTAGCAGAACAAGAGCTACGGCAGCCACAGATAGCCAATATGGTATATAAACATGCTTTTTCTGTTGTCGGCAATCCAGACATTTCTGTCTTACCATTTTCCACATCTTTCGCCCTACTTCATCGTCAAGTTCTTTTTGTCGATCCATATTCCATTGCAGGTGCATTCTTTCTTCAAACTCTCGATGATGAAATAGTTCCTTTTGTTCTTTTTCATCCAGTTTGTCTGCTAATAAAGCTTTGATTTGTTCATATAGTTTCTTATTCATATCTATCTTTTTCACATTTTTCATTTTCATTATAAAACAAGCGTCTCTAATATTAAATACGAAACTTTTATGTCTATCCCTACATTGCATTGAACTTTTTTTCGAAAAATCAGAAAGCAGTTCTTTAGAACGCTAACCAGTCCTTTTTTTCTTATCTTTGCAAAACAATTATAATTATGCACGTAATGGAGAAAACATCTGTTTTAGCAAAATTAAAACAAGGAGACGAAACCTCATTTACCTTTGTATATGATCATTATTGGCGGAAAGTATACAGATTTTCAGAGATTTATCTGAATGACGACGAGGAAATAAAAGAGGCAGTACAAGAGGTTTTTATCAAATTATGGGAATCGCGTGCATCAATCAACGAAAACAAAGACATAGACGGATTACTCTTTATTATGACTCGTAACACAATTTTTGATTACTTCCGCAAAAGTCTGAATAAGGTAACGATGAAAATTACTGCTCTTGAGGTTGCTGAGAAAATTGCTATATCTGATGAGACGCTCGAAGTTAAGGATCTACTGGAATATATATGGAAATTAGTTTCTTTACTTCCACCACGACAACAAGAGGTTTTTATCATGAGCAGGAAACAACAAATGACAAACAAAGAAATAGCAGAACAACTTGACATTAGCGAGAAGGCGGTAGAACGTAATATCTACTTTGCTTTAAAATTCATAAAAAAGAATTTGAACCTATTTATTTTCTTCATTACGATACCATAAGAGACATTCTGCGTTTTAACTAGTTTTAACTGGGTTTGATATAGTGCTGGGCTAAAAATATACGTATTTATTAATAAGACACAAAGGTATAAGTTACCTTAAAACCTATAAATAAATATACCCATGAAACAGTATGCATTATTAGCTTTTCTTTCGCCAGTTGCAAGCCTATTGGCGGTTACAGGTCCGGCACAAAGCGAAAAGCTCAAAACCAAAACAAATCCTCAAAAGCAGCCAAACGTCATTTTTATCTATGCAGATGATCTGGGATATGGTGACCTCGAATGCTATGGAGCCAAAAACGTACAAACTCCCCATGTAAACCAATTGGCAGAAAGTGGTGTCCAATTCACCAATGCGCACGCCACTGCGGCAACAAGTACTCCTTCACGTTACTCCATGCTCACTGGAAAATATGCGTGGCGTGTACCGGGAACCGGTGTGGCAGCAGGTAATGCTGGTATGATTATCCGACCTGAAACTTACACGCTGGCAGATGTTTTTAAGAATTCCGGATATATCACCGGCGCTATCGGCAAATGGCATTTAGGATTGGGTGACAAATCGGGCATGCAAGACTGGAATGCTCCACTACCTACAGCACTGGGAGACTTGGGATTTGATTATTCCTATATTATGGCAGCCACAGCGGATCGCGTACCATGCGTGTTTATTGAAAACGGTAAAGTAGCCAACTACGACCCTTCTGCTCCTATTGAGGTTAGTTATCAAAAGCCATTCCCTGGCGAACCATTAGGGAAAGACCATCCGGAACTGTTGTACAATATGAAACATAGTCATGGGCACGACATGGCTATTGTCAACGGAATTGGTCGCATAGGATACATGAAAGGTGGTGGCAAAGCATTATGGAAAGATGAAAATATAGCCGACTCCATCACCGCACATGCTATTGATTTTATCGACAAGTACAAAAACCAGCCTTTTTTCTTGTATTTTGCTACAAACGACGTACATGTACCACGTTTTCCGCATGAACGTTTTAGAGGTAAGAATAAAATGGGAGTACGTGGTGATGCTATTGCCCAGTTTGACTGGACAGTGGGACAAATAATAGCAGCTCTTGAAGAACGGGGATTACGAGAAAACACATTAATTATCCTCTCTAGTGACAATGGTCCGGTAGTTGACGACGGTTATGATGACCATGCTGAGGAATTGCTTAACGGACATAGTCCTGCAGGTCCTTTTCGTGGTAATAAATACAGCGCATTTGAAGGAGGAACGGCGGTACCTGCAATTGTCAGTTGGCCGAAAGAAATCCCCGGTTCGCAAATTTCCGACGCCTTAGTATCACAAATCGACTGGTTTGCATCAATGGCTGCTCTAATCAACGCAAAATTACCAAAAGGAAGTGCGCCAGATAGCCAGAACCGCTTAAACACATGGCTCGGAAAGGATCAAACGGATCGCCCATGGATTATAGAAGAATCTTCAACCATGTCTGTACGTACCAAAAATTGGAAATATATTGAACCAAACGATGGACCTGCCATGATTACCTGGGGCCCAAAAGTAGAGACTGGAAATTTGAAAACTCCTCAACTTTATGACATGAGAGTTAGAGAATATGAAAAGGAAAACCTTGCGGACCAACACCCCGAAATAGTCTACGAAATGCAGAATATTCTGAGACGAGTTAGAAAATAGAAATACCAAAAACGATGTTCATCAATAAAAAATGAAGGTGTGTCGTAATACACGATGCGCCTTCTTTTTTTTCATTGACTATAAAAATCGGTTCATTTTCTTTAAGCTGCGATGTTTTGAGGATTTCTTTGGTTTATGTGTTCGCAACATCTAAATAGAGCAACTGTAAGCTCATAAAACGGTCTAATCAGCCAATCCATACCTTCTTTAGTCAT
>OGMF01003567.1_pt1 | contig 11537 bp, 10 predicted proteins | sample 1572921 | NCBI WGS metagenome assembly OGMF01 (sample SAMEA2581919, study PRJEB24529) | metagenome | biome: Human gut stool | place: China | collected 2011
GCCCCTTCCTGATAGCGAACGAATTTTTTTGCATTCATTTTCGTTCGCTCAACATCTTTGCGTGCAAATCCCATGGGAATACCTCCTGAGTGAATTTTCTAATAATCAGTTTTAACCGATCAGCGATTTCAAATTGTTTAGCTTTTCTTGCGCAGTGTTTTTTCGGATGCTTGTGCCAAAACAGGAAACAGGCACGCACATTTCCAGAACGCGGTCATAGATACGGGCGTGTGCTACATCCTGCGGATGCCACCGAGATCTACACTCTTTCCCTACACGACGCTCTTCCGATCTACCACGAATCTCATCCAGTGTCAGATTCGTGGTGATGATCAGTGGTCTTTTACTCCTATAACGACTGTCGATGATATTGTAAACCTGTTCCAAAGCGTAATCGGTATCGCGCTCCATCCCAAAGTCATCGATGATGAGCAGCGGATATCGGCATAGTCGGTCTACTACTTCATTTCGGCCGGAAAAGCTATTATTCAGTTCGTTTAGAATCCAGGCGAAATTGGTCATACATACAGGAACTTCTCGTTCCATCAAGGCATTGGCGATGCATCCCGCGAAGAAACTTTTACCGGTACCGACACCACCCCAGATCAGAATACCTGTGTTCTTTTTCTGCATCTCTGCCCAATGCTCTACATATTGGCGGGCAAGTTTCATCTGCGGATTGCATCCGGCATCATTTTCAAACTTCCAATCCTGCATGGATGAATCCGAAAATCCAGCAGCTTTCAGTCTTTGTACCAGTCCGAGATGTTTCTGTTCTACAAAAAATGCTTCTTGCTGCTCACGCTCCATGCGGCGGCAGACGCATTCTGTCGGATGACGATTCCTACCTAGTAATGTAATCCCTTTCGGAAAATAGGCTTCTCTCGGCGTATGACACTTTCCACAATAGAGCAGACCATCTTCACCACGGTAATCTTCAGAATCTGAAGTAATAGCAGTAGCCGACTCTAAAATTTCATCAAGCATGGTTATAGACTTTCACCTTCTTCAAACATGTACTCCGGAAGTCCCGGCATATTTTTCTGCTTTTGTTTGTTGTTATATTTTTGTTGGTTCCTATTAAGGTGGTTAGGTATGCAGTTTTGCACATCCATGCTGGTCACTTTTGCACCATCAGATGATGCGCCTGTGCATAACATGGAAGGGTATTTCTGCACATTTTGCGGAACCTTGGGTAAAATACGGCTTGGTTTCGAAAATCCGCTGTGCAGACGCTCCAAAAGTCCGGAGTTCTCCAATTCTGTGAATGCGCGTGTAATGCTTGAACGGCTACAATGCAAATCTCGTGCAAGGTGGGCAATTGGATAGAGCACATACACACGTCCAGTAGTATCGACCCAGTTGTTTTTCTGCGAAAGTGTCGCGCGGTCAAGTAGGAGTGTGTAGAGCAATTTTGCCGTGTGAGTCAACTCGGCGTTCAGCAGAAATCGTGCATAGGGCAGATACTGTGGCAATGGCGTTTTTGCTGTCAAGTATACGGATGGCTGTTTCATTCCCGTTTTTTCTGAATTCATTGATGCAAATGACAATCCTCCCTTGTAGAAATGATGCATATCTTCTAAGCAATGGGTTCCCATATCCTAAGATCAAATCTTAGAATCTTCTCTCGGTATCGAGAGGTACAGTCTTTTTGTAAAAGACGTTATGTGTTTGTTATACTATAAAGAAAGTGACCTACCGCTCCTTCCCTCAGTGGGAGATCATGGCGTTTGTCGCTTTCCGCTTAGAAGTAGCTAGTATTAAATCAGATTTATTTTGCTTCGCAAGAAAAGTATAACAGAATTTCTTGCAAAGCGCGTGGACCTCGTAGGTCTACTTTTGTAGACCTCTTAGGTCTACTTTTTACAAAAATTTCCAAAGTTGTTTCAAAAGTGTGTCCTCCACAGTGCCATGATATAATGCAAAGGGAGTGGAGAACTCCACCCAGCTTTTTGAAGTTTGACTGTTGAATTGAAATTCAAAATTTCGATCGAATATCAATTGAGGTGCTTGCTAGATTTGTTTTCTCAAAGCCTTGCAGAAAGTATACCAAAAGAGTTTTACGTTGAACAGGAACTGACAGTTCACAATTTTCAGAAAAAATAGGAACAACTGTTCCTATTTCTCGCAACATTGCCGTCCTTTCCTGCTGAGATGCCGCAGCTCTGCATATATTGTAACACATCAAATTATGAAAGTCGTGGGTTTTGTAGGCCTACAAAGTGAACCTGTTAGGCCTACTTTTACCAAATTCTTCCTATAATTAAGAAAAAGTCTGGATTCTCTTGGTAGCCCAAGTAGTTCCAGACTTTTTTATCCGTAAATCGGACAATTCATTTTTAGCAGGTCTCGCCACTAGAAATATTCTAACATATTGATTGCACTATAAACCAAAATATGCTACAAGCTGTTTCGGCTTCTTGAACAACGAGATATCTCCGATTTCTCCTAGTAAAAGGGCTGCCGAATGACTACCAATACCAGGGATGCTTTGCAGTAAAGAAACGTTGTTTCGCATTTCTTTTATCTGAGCCAGCAAATTATCTATTGCGGTTTCTATTTGAAGCACACTTTCGGACAATGTACGAAGCATTTGAATGGTACACACAATGAGTGTTTCATCGGCACATGAATGAATCCCCAATGTCTGCGCTTTTTGTGCTGCGGCGATTAGCAATCCAGCTTTCTTTTTAGCAAAACTATAACCAGACTTGCTTGCAGCAGCAATCACTTCAACCAGTTCTGATTCTTCCTCTACAAGCAAAATGGTCGGCGTTGGAAAACGTACAAGCACAGCGCAGGAAGTGACGCCTCCCACATCGGAAAAGACCTTATCATAGCCTGATCCAAAAGGGCTGTTAATCGGTTTTTATAACTCGAAACGTCGTTCAACAATTCCGCACGATGTCTGCAGAGCTGGCGTAGCGCACGCGTTGCCGTTTGAGGAATTTGGGAAGGACGCAATGTCTTTGTTCGATACATCATTGCCAGTTTGAAGGCATCCACACGATCGGTTTTCCTCTTTCTGATAGAGAAGTCCTTCATCGAATTGCTTTGAAGTGGATTCACCACGATCACGTCATATCCATGCTCTGAGAAAAATTGAAAGAGGATCAAATGGTAGTGTGAGGTGGACTCCATCACAATAACAGGCTTACTGAAAAAAAGCCGCTCAGCCTTTTGGAGTAGGGCGTTCGCTCGATTTATCGATGTTTCGTCGTGATAAATCTTTTCTTGCGCAAAGATTTTGTTGTCTGGCGACAAAATGCACATATCACTGAATCGTTTGCTGACATCAATTCCAGCTACCGGACAATAACTCATATACACCTCTCCTTTCAGGGCAGTTTCGCTTCTTCGCAAAAGTAACAGGCGCGTTGTTGACACGGGTAACGGTTGTGCCGACCCAACCAATCAAAACATTGAATCTTTTACGAAGCGAACGGACGGTCTACGCTGTTAGTAATTCCTGAATGGAAACCAAGCAAGCAGTTTTGCCACTTTCAGCCCCAGTTAGTACTTCAATATTACTATGTTTTGGAAATCGGCACAACCATATAACCGTCTTTGATGAAACTATTTTTGTTTCATCGATGACATTGTACCAGCAAGCAGTGCATTTGTACGTACAAATGCCTATTTTGCGTTGCAAAATGCTTGTTGGAAAGCCCAAACCCTTTCTGTTCTGTACCGTTCCGGTGCAGGCTTGGTAACTGAATCACTGTAAGTCACCAAATTTCAGCAATAGCTTCTGTTGAAAAGAGCACATTGTCGATGTATAATTACTTATACGAAGTACACCACTGTTATCATCAGCCGAACAAAATGCAAGCGTATTTTTCCATGGGAATTTAGATTGATTAGTCGAGAAAGGTAAAGCCTATAGAGCAGCCTAACACAAAGACGATTTTGTCATAAAACGAGGTACGGATATGAATTTCACAGATTTGCAAATTCCTTTTGACGAGGCAGAAAACTATTTCAAACCCAACAACAAAGAAAAGTTAAACAGATTATTTTATAAGGATAGAAACTACAATAAGCTGTTGAACGATACAACATATTTCTTGATCGGAGAAAAGGGAAGCGGAAAAACCACTTATTGTGCATATTTTTGCAATAATAATGTTAATAACACAAGGTCAAGACGTTACCCTATTAGTGTCGATGATTATAATAAAATAATTCAGATGAAAAAAGACGGAAAACTTAATTATACACATTATGTTACACTTTGGAAGGCAATTCTTTTAATAAAACTATTGTCTACAATTGAGGAAGATGAAGTCAGCTTTTGGGGAGTTAGTGCTATGAGAAGCATCAAAAAAACTCTTGATGATTTCAACTTCACGAAAATTACAATGGATACATTTTCACCAGTATCTTTTATGGATAACATAAAGTTTAGTATGCAAGGAGGATTTGAAGCGTCAGATAATAATGCGAAATTCAATTCAGGAACTAATGCAACAAGTGAAAACCAAACAAGTATGCAGAAACATGTGTATGAAGATAATTGGCAAAAATTCATCAATATAATTGCAAGTGAACTTGAACGACTCCGTTTGAAAAAGAATCATTATTTATTTGTGGATGGCATTGATACACGACCAACAGATATTTCATATGCTGAATATACGGAATGCATTTATCCTTTGGTTCGTGCTGTTTATGATTTGAACAATGACATTCTTTCACACGTTAAAGATCGAGCCAAAGGAAGATTGCAAATTGTATTATTAACGAGGTTAGATATCTTTTTGAACGCAGGTCTTAGTAATGCAGGCAGTAAAATTTCCGATAATAGCGCTTTCTTAAATTGGAGTATGACTAACGAAAAGCAATATTCAAGCACTGATCTGTATAAATTGGTACAGAAGATGTTATCCGCACCGGATTCTAAAGAAAGCCCATGGAAGCAATATTTTAATTTTACAATCGATCGTGGATCAAAGTCTTTAGATTCTTTTGCATATTTTTTAAGATTGAGCACTTCAAAGCCACGGGATTTTGTGAAAATCCTCAAAATCACCAAGGAACAATGTGAAGCGCATGGCATACAGAATCCGACAGCTAAAATTATAGAATCTGATTTATTCCAACGGGCATATTCTACTTATTTTGTTGATACGTTAAGAACGGCATTGAGTTTTTACTATGATGAAAATGAAATTAAACTATTTTTTGATTTTATCCGTTCTTTTAATTCATGCTTTTTTAACTATGCTCGTTATCAGGGAATTTGGCAAGAGTTCGCTTCGAAAGAACAACTTCACAAAGCCTTTGGTGAACCGTTTGAGTTATTAGAATTAATGTTTGACTTCAATTTGATTGCGGTTGTCGAAGAGGAAAGTTACTATCGTTGGAAATATCGTGAATGTACAATTGCCAATTATGATTATGGTATTGAAAAAAACGCAGTGAAACCAGAAACCAACTTTATGTTCCATTGGGCAGCCGAAAAAGAATTTGGCTTATATTTAAAATAATGTGAAAAAGAAAATATCCCGACTTTATTTAGAGATTAGTCTAAAAGGTCGGGATGTTTTATTGCGTCAACAAAAGGATTGCTTGGTAGAGGCATATATACTCAAATAATACTATGCGCCATTAGATAACGGCCGGTCTTATACTGCCAATTATCGTGATGGATAATTCTTTCTGTAGCGTACTGCAATAGTTCATTGTACAAGCTGTGCCGCAACTCCGTATTATTCATGCGCTTAAGATATTTCTTGACAAATTTTTCAAAAATATCTTTGCGGTAAATATACAGAGGCCCCATGGTTTTCGTAGTAAACTCAATAATGCTGTACATTTCAAATTCGATTACAAGACATTCGCTTGCAGATACACGATAAGCATCTGTACTGTACGGTACATATTGGCTCCAGAATTGCAAGCGTTCATCATTGCTGTTTTTGGAGAAGCTCTCTCGAATCAAAATATAATTGAGCCAGCGATGATATTTGAGTTCCTGCTCCGGCGCAAAACCGGAAAAGAAATTCTTATACTTTAGCGTTCCTGCGTCGCTGGTATAAGTATTGCGGAGATAGGTGCCGCACTGGTAGTATCTCTGGAAATCCTCAACGTTCAGCTCTGTCAAGATGTTCTTCAGGAACAGCTTTATAGAATCCGGAGCATACTTCCTCAAAGTAGGCAGCATATCTCGATCAGAAATTTCAAGATACCCAGTTCGATCACAGAAGGTAAGGTATTCCTGAATACACTGTTGGCCTAAATTGCTATCTGGAAAAATCATCAACGATTTTAGTCTTTCTGGAAAGGGAATCCGTTGGATTTTTTGCAAGCGCATACACTCTCTTCCGACTGCATAGGGGATATTTTTACTGGAAAACCACTGCAGCATAGTGGTATTTTCAAGTTTGGTGTTGGAAACGATTTTCTTTACCAGTTCAGCCTTGTCCTGTACGATACGATAAAGGAGATAACATAAATCTTGATTTTCAAAAAAATCCTGCCAGAGAATAAAAAGTGACCGTGCGATTTCTTCATTTGAGCGCAGAAATAGAATCCTTGTTAGATTAAGGAGTGGGAGGTGCAGAGAATTGGCGGGCACATAATTTGCCAGCAACCGCACCTTGCGAATCGGAATAGTGATAGCTTCTCCATCTACATCTTCTTTGGGTAGTTTAGCCCACTGGCGCACTTCGTCTAAGAAGCTATTATCAAGCTGATAGTTTCTAATTTCAGAACTTGTGGGATGCTCTTTCCGCACCTGCGCAGCAATAGCCGGAAGTTTAGAAGGCTTATAGCTTGTTTTCATTTTGTTTCCTCAAGCATTTCGGCAATCTGGTTCATCATTTCCTCATCCTTTAAGCGGAATTTAATTTCCACACGGCGGGATGCCTGCATATCAACTGTTCCATCCGCTGCATAAATAGGCGCACTCCACGAGCGTCCATTTGCGGTCAGCAAAACACGCAATTCTTCTAACTGGCTATCCGAAAGAAAATGGTTGTTTTCATCCAGACAATAGGACACGACGGCAAACGCGCGGTTCTGTGACAATTGCAGGTTATACATATAACCGCCATCCGTGTCGGTGTGTCCCTCAATGATAATTTCAGCAACATACGGTGAAAAATCCTTGCCCAGCAGTACCGAGAAATATTTCGGCAAAAACTCTGCAAGAAAAGCCTTGCCGGAATCCTGGAGTTTATCATCGTTGTAGCCAAAGAGCAGCGTTGAATCAAAAGTGATTGCACCAGACTGTGCATCTACCTTGACGGAAAGGTCGTTACCAGAGAACTCTTTGCTCAGGGCATCAATCAGATCTCCACGAACACCCACAATCGTATAAATTTGCGACTGCTGATTCAGAATGATCTGTTCTTTTTCTTCCAGCTCGGCCTGCTTCGCTTCATAGGTTGCGCGGGTTTCCAGCAGGGTACAGGAGAGAATCAGAATAAAGACCAGTAGCAATGCCGCCATCATGTCAGAGTAGGAAAGCCAGAAATTCAGCTTTTCGCCGTTTTTATTTCGTTTGGTATAGCGTCTCATTGACGATTCCCTTCTTCATCAGCCGTAACAGGAGCCTTTTGCTCAACTAGTGCGGTCAGCTTTTCCATTGCATCCAGATAGGTCTGGGTCTGGCTTGTCAGTTTAGCGAGAACCGCTTCATACTGCTTTTGAGATTCACGGATAACATGCGGCAGGGCCTCGGTAGTATCGCGCACATCGGCAATGGTGCCGCTCAAGTGCTGCGAAATATCGGTCAGGCTGCTGTCGAACGACGTAAAGGTGCGATCAAGTACATCATCCAGATTCTTATCCAGCATCTTTGCCGCGTTCTCCATGCCAGCAGTCGCAGACTGAATTTCGCTTGTAGTCTGACCTGCAAAATTGGACAGACCAGACACCTCTTTATCCACAGCTTCCACCAATTTTTTGTGCTCTTGTTGTACAAAGTCGGAGAAGTCATTGGTAGCCTGCATCAAAGCATCCGACTGTGCCTGTGTTGCCTTGATTGCTTCCTCAATCTGCTGCTTGCTATTTTGCATCACATTATTTGCAGCCTCAGAAATCACGGACATCTGCTCAGAGGATGCCTTCGTCAGTTCCATCAGCTGTTTGTGGTTTTCTTCGCTCAGTTGGGCGGCAGTGTTGGACAGCAACTGCATTTCGCTTTCAGCAGTCTGTGCCAGCGTTTCCATCTGCGAATGGCTAGCCTCTGTCAAAACCTTTGTAGATGCGGCCAGAGCGTCCATATCTTGCTTGGCAGCATCCACAATACCACTGATCTGGTCTTTGCAGTGGTCCGACAGCATATCAACGGCCTGCTGTGCAGCATCTGCTTCTTTTTTCACGTTGTCTGCCAAATCAGCAACACGGCTTTCGCTTTCCACCAATTTATCCAAATAATTGGCTTGCCGTTCGCTGATTTCATTGCTGTTTGCAATCTGCTGCTGAATGAGTTCTGCTTCAGAATGGAGTTTTTCCTGATACTCCTTCAGAAGCGTGACAAAACCGTTCATTTCTTCAACGGTCTGATGGGAAATGGCATTGACTTTTTCAATTTCGTTCGATGTATCGCAAATGCTATCCACAATTTTTTGCATTTGCTCGGTGGACGCTTTCTGCCATTCGCAAGTTTTCTGAATTGTTGCGGCCAGTTCATCAAACTGCCCACGCAGGGATTCGTTCATGCAGCGAATAAATTCCTGCACGACCTGATTCAGGCCATCTTTCTGCTGCTGGCTTGCAATTTCGCTGAACTCTTTAACAGTAGACTTCATTTCATCGAAAATCGGAACCAGCTCGGTACGCATGGTATTAGCGATAGAGGTGCTGACAGCTTCCGAAACGACGGTAGCAAAGTTTTTCATCAACTCGGTCTGCTGCTGTTGGTAACCCAAAAGCTGGTTTTCGGCATTACTGGAAGAGCCATCTAGATTCTTGTCATGGAATGCAGTTACAAAATCTTCAAGGCTTTGATTTGTGCTGTCGACGTACTTTTTATAGATATGTGAAAACGCAAGAGATAGTAGCACACCAACAATACTTGTCAAAAAAGCTGTACTCATGCCACCAAGAAGGTGGGTGATACTAACCATAACAGCATCTGTAGTGGATGTGTCAAATCCACCAACACCGAGAACTAAGCCAACAAAGGTTCCTAAAATTCCAAGGCCAGTCATAGTTCCGGGAACCAATTCACAGAATCCGGTGTGTCCCAATTCGTCTAAGAATTCCCCGTTAAAGAAATCTGTAATATCGACAAAAGGAGCCGCAAAACTAGTGCTTTTTGTTCGCTGATACGCAGCTCGATAATCTTCAAGTTTGGCGTTTAATTTATCAGACTGAAATAATTTGTTTTGCTCGCTAGTCGTTCCGTCAAGATACTCCTGTAAATCAATAACAGCCTGGGCATCGGTTTTAATTCTTTTCCCTATTAATGCAAAGTCCTTCTGATATTTTGATAGATTGACAATATGGTAGAATCCACATCCAACAAAAAACGCCATGAGTGCATAAATTATAATTGACACCAACAGGTTTAGATTCATAGTAGTCTGGCTCCTTTATAAATTCAATTCAATTTCAGCGGTTTCTATCGCGGTGCCATTTTTACAGACACACCGGATTTTATATTTAATTGTCTTTCCACCCTGAGCGGCAGCATCCAGATACATGGTCTGCTCCACAGGAAGCTCCGCAAGAGTTGTCCACCCATAGATATCCGAGCATTTCTGGACAATATATTTTTCTGCTTCAAAAAGCATACTCCATTTGAGTTGGAGGCCAGAAAAGGTAAACTGCAACTCTCGAATTTGAAATACAGGTGGCTTGCTTGGGGCGATCAGCTGAATATCTGCGGAATGTGCAATATCTTTTCCAGATTCATTCAATCCCCGGATTGCATAAGTATAGCAGCAGTTAGCTTCCACATCGTAATCCTGATACCGTGGAATAGGGAAAAAACCTTCCTTGATTTTGACAGGTTGCTCTGATTCTTTTGCCCGCCAGATTTCATAGCATTCGATTTCCGATTGTTTTTTCCATTGAAGCCGAATGCCCATGCGAATAGAATCCTGCGAAATTGATTCGATCTTGAGCAGATTTTCAGCTGGATTCTGTTGTGGCTTTATCGGAATTGCAGGTCGTGCAGTAGATTCAGCGGAATTTATGCGAGATTCTCTGCACTCGTCAGCATCATTAAGTGCACGATAAAGAATATCTGCATCAACGCTGTCTTGCCAATAATCAATAGCATTCTTAGCTGCGTTTTCCAGCATGGCATACTGGCTGACAAGACCTGTCGTGATTTTCAACCTATCATCCGTTGAAATCGGATTGCTGCGTTGGATGGCTTCTAGTATTCCAAGTTCATATGATTAGCTCCTATTAGGAAAACACACTGTCAAAGGGGTATGTAGCGGGGGTTAGCCCGCTACTGCGGGTTTTGTGGTGTTGATTTCAATGTATTCTGCTATGCGTCTAAATTCATCCGCAAACTTAAATCTCACACTAATGTTTCCATTCTCATAAACCTTGATATGGTCGATCAGCTCAACGAGAAGTTCCCGGGAAAGCTGGTCGATATTTTGATGTTTTGTAAAGGCCACCAATGCGGGATGCTCACTCTTTACACCGTTTGCCAGTTCCGCCCGTTCAGCGTTCAGCCGGGCCAGTACATCCGTAAGAGCGATGGTCTGTCGTTCATAATCGGCTTTCATATCCCGGTAGTCCTGCTGGGTAATTTCCCCGTCTTTCCAGTCTTGATAAAGGGACTGCTTGTAACGGCTGATTTTTGCCAGTTCCCGCTCTTTCGCAGCAATCAGTTCTTCCAAACGGATGGACTGGCTCTTTTTGACCGGGGCGGTGTTAATGCGGGCAATCATTTCCGAGTATGAAACAGCCAGATGGATTTGCTGTTGTACCGCAAAGAGGACAGCGGCCTCCAGACGGTTATGCTTGATTGAGTGCATTGTGCAGGCTGTCCGGGAGCGGTTCTTGTAGGTGGAGCAGGCATAGTACACATTATTGTTGTTGCCTACGCTCCGGGTAATTGCCCGCCCACAGTCAGCACATTTCAGAAAACCGCTGAACAGGTGGACTTCCCGGCCTTTTGGAGAAGTACGGGTATCACGCTGTAAAAGAGCCTGTACCTTATCAAAGGTTTCATAATCAATGATTGACTCATGCGTACCAGCTACTTCCACCCATTCTTCACGGGGGACGCTTTCAACCTCGTGTACCTTATAGCTTTTTACCCGACTGCGGCCCTGCGCCAAATCCCCGGTATAGGTGGGGTTCGTAAGAATGGAGTGGATCATGCGGGCTCCCCACATGGGATCGTCATATCCTCTTGTTGAAACAGGTATGCCCTTTTGCAGTTTATAAGCTGAGGGGCTGGGTACGCCGTGTTCATTCAGATACAAAGCGATGGCCCGTTTCGATGTCCCTTTTAGGAACAAAGAGAAAATGAGTTTGACAATTTCAGCGGCATCGGGATCGATGATCAACTGGTGCTTGTCCTTTGGGTGCTTCACATATCCATAAGGAGCAAATGC
>OGMF01003568.1_pt1 | contig 11531 bp, 8 predicted proteins | sample 1572921 | NCBI WGS metagenome assembly OGMF01 (sample SAMEA2581919, study PRJEB24529) | metagenome | biome: Human gut stool | place: China | collected 2011
TATGCTGTCATTTCCCTCTGCTGCATAAATAAAACGTAAAGAGGCATATCCGGCGTCATATTGCACATAATTGTCTTTTTGACAACTGCCACATCCTATTGCGATCAGGACGGATAATAGCAGACCGTATTTATATATAAAATGTTTCTTCATAATCTTTTCTCATTAATTTCTATTTCCATATTCTAATTCCTGGTCAGGTATCGGAAGCACATAATAAGCTTTGCTGAAAGGTACCTGTACATTAGGTAGTGTTGCCTGGTCGGTACGCTTGCAATAAAAGAACCATTGCCCTTCTCCTATAAATTCTTTACGGTATTCTTTACCAATAGATGTTTGTAATTTTTCATCGGTCGTATCTTCTTCTTTCAAATCATCAGTAACCTCGAAACCCCTGTGTTGGCGTAAGGTATTGAAATATTCAAGGGCTTCCTTTTTCGAACCTGCACATTCGGCAGCAATCAGATACATTTCGCTGATACGAAGCAAAGGTTGACGGTTATTGTAACTGGAAGAGACTTGCCATAATTTAGTATTGACATAATAAGAGTCGATAGGTTCGAAATAATAGATATACCGCCAGTCGCTGCCACCGTACAAAGTATTTTCAAAAATTTCGTCCCTCACTTCTGCCTGGGTGACAAGTAAATTACCCACCGTATTGTTTTCGCTTTTTTTCAGGTATGTTTCTGTTATCGTTTCTAATCTCGTATTGTTCAGCATGAGGATACATTCCGTCAGAAAGATTCCGTCACGGTTATCACGGGTCGTTGTCGCTACCTGGCCTTTCTCTACCCACGGATATTTGTGGGAAAGGATTACTTCCGTAGCATTTTTCAGGGCATTGACCTTATCGTTTTTATACAAATAAACACGTGCCATCAGAGCCCGGACTGCGTAATAGTTGAAATGAAAACTCCGGGTTCCCAAAAAAGATGTCGTCGCTTCTCCGGTTCTGACAGGATCGTTTTCTAATAGAAAGGCTGCTTTTTCCAAATCCGTAATTACGGAATCAAGGACTTCAGAAACCGTAGATAACGGAGTTATTTCTTTCGAAATTTTGCTGACATAGGGAATCGCTTTTTCACCGGCCCCGCTCACATAACTTTTGCCAAACAGACGGAGCAGATCGAAATGCAGAAAAGCACGTAATGCATAAGCTTCCCCTTCGTAGATTTTTTCTTCATCGGCTGCAAGAATTCCCCGGTGGTCTTCGATGCCCTGTAACAGAATATTGACGTTGGCGATCGCATTATACATGTTGTTCCAGATGCTGTTGATCACTTCTTCGCTTTTCGGATTGTCATAAACAAAACGATGCAGGTAATAATAAGTTCCGGCTTCCTGATTCCAGTAATATTGTTGTCCCAAAGCGTCCAACATTCCGAAACCGAGATGGGCACCATAAAGTTCTTCCGAACATAAAGCGGTATATACTCCGGTCAATTGATCTTTAAAACCGTTCTTATAACTGAACAGATCGTCATATTTTACTTCCGTACTCGGACTGACATCCAGCCATTCCTGACAGGAAACACTCAACAGGGAAAAGAACAAAATGCCGAGTATATTTTTTGTTTTTTGTATTCGTATCATTGTATTCATCGATTAAAAGGTTGCTTGTAAAGAGAACGAGAAAGTACGGGCGAACGGATAAGTCAACCCGCGTTCTGTTTTCACTGTAGAAGCCCGGAACACATCATCCATATAAAAACTGGCCTTTAATTGTTGCAACCGGCTCTTTTTCAGGAATGCACAATGCCGGAAATCATATCCCACGTTTAAAGATGACAAACGCAATTCGTTCAAATCCTGTACAAAACGGGAACTGGGTTTAGTCAGCCTGTAAGGATTATAAGAAAAATCGACCCGGTCACCCGGTTTTTTCCAAACAGCATTGTAAATTCGTTTGTCGACATTCAGTCCGACATTGGCATTCTCGACCCGGTCGACCAGAGTCTGGTTATAAGTCTGACCGCCGAATTGATAATAAAAAGACATGTTCAGGAAAATTCCCCGGTAATCCATATTTATTCCGAAAGTACCCGAACATTCGGGCATGGCGTCGCCACAAACCACCTGATCCTCGGCTTTCCATTCTGTCGTTGTTTCTCCATCCTTTGTCAGGAAAATCTCATCTCCTGTAGCCGGATCGATACCCAGGGAGCGGACAGCCCAGATAGCATTCATAGACGAACCTTCGATAAAACGGGTCTGGGGTCTGTTGGTATTTCCATCCAATATTTCGTTATCGACCTCGTCGTTGTAGCTTCTCAACGCATTCGATATTTTTTTCAACTTATTCGTATTTTTGGCAATAGAGAAAGAAGTACTTAAATAACGGTCGTTTTCCACATCATACAACAAATGGGCATTTAACTTCAGTTCCATTCCTTTATTTTCCGTACTTCCGATATTTTCCATATAGCTGGTAAATCCCATAGAAGGAGGAACAGTCAAGGCCAGTAACTGATCTTTGGTTTGCTGCACATAATAATCGTATACAATCATAAGACGTCCCCAGAGATTCAGGTCGAATCCGATATTGTAATCCTGGGTTTTCTGCCATTTCAGGTCATCGTTGGGCAGGGCCATTAAATGAGAACCGATCCAGTTGTCGTAGGCTTGGGTCTGATTGTAACTGAACATGGCTAAAGCCTGATATGGATTGAAGTTCTGGGCTCCGGTATAACCGGTTGAGGCACGTAGTTTAAATTGTTTCAGCCATTCTGCCTGCTCCATAAAATGTTCTTTATGAAAATTCCATCCGATACCTGCCGACCAGAACTGTCCCCACCGTTTATCTTGTCCGAAACGGGAAGACGCACTGGCACGCCAGGACAAATCGGCCAGGTAACGATCGTCGTACGAATAGTTTAAAGCGGACAAAACACCTATTTCACGACTGATGGACTCATTGCCGACAGGAGGATAATCGCTCTTGTTGAATCCGAGACCCGAAGTGATAAAACCGTTCTTGTCATTCGGAAAACCGACCATGGTGAAAGTAACTTTTTCAGAACGGCTTTGCTCCATCTTGTAGTTCAGGTTCAGAAAAAGTTGATGCTTATCTGATAATAAGGAATAATTGGCTGTTATATCCATATTGACATTGCTGCTTTCTCCCTCCAGTTTACTGTATGTGCCTTTTTCAAAAAATTTATCTTCCGAATATCCCAGGAATCTGGTATGTGAGGCCGGATAAAAGTCTTCCCTTGCATTGAGGGTTTTCGATAACCCCAAACGTCCGATAAACTTCAATGCGGTCAAAGCCTGCCATTCGATATAAAAATTATTGGTAATACTGGTATATTTACTGAAATTTTTAGTACCGATAGAAGCATTCCATAGCGGATTCCCGCAGGTTACCCCAACCAGGCCTCCTCCTCCGGTAGAACCGGCAATTTGCTTCAAATCCCCGTTTTCATCATAAGGTGTCCAATAGGGATTCAGTTTTGCATATTCGTCGAAAGAACCATAGGGAGAATCATTGGCCCGGTTAAGAGTGGTACTCAACTGATTTCTGAACAATAAGTCTTTATAACGGTAAGCCAGGGTAATTCCTCCCGTGAACGTTTGCCGGTCTGATCCTTTCATCACCCCCTTGATTTCATTATAAAGCAAGTCTACGCCATAGCGTAAATGTTCGTCTCCTCCATCCAAATACAGAGAATGCCGGTGTCCGATACCGGTATGTAAAGGTTGGGCCAGCCAATCTGTGTCCACGCCGCGTTCTATTTCCGATTTGATCTGGTTCAGATATTGTTCCCAAAACCAGGGATCTGAATAACGGCCGTGTGCCTTATCTACTTCATATTTTTCACGTGCATCACAAAGATTATAACCTGTCAGGTCGGGAATCGTCAGGCTCAGATCTCCTTTGTATGATATCCTCATCTTCCCGGCTTTCGGCTGACGGGTTTCGATGACCACTACGCCATTGGCCGCTTTGGCTCCGTATATTGCTTTGGCTGCGGCATCTTTCAGTAATACAATCGTTTCTACCCGGTTCATATCCAAATCGTAAACTGTTGTAATATCTGTTTCGAAACCGTCCAAAATGAAAAGCGGCTGATTGGGGTTACCATTATAAGTCCCTTTTATATCGGGCATGGATTGTTGGCCACGCAACTGAATTTGGGGGGCTTTGTTCGGATCCGAACCGAAATCATTGTTTTCTATAATATGAAAAGCCGGGTCTAAACTTTTCAGGGATTGTAAAACATTTTGGTTCCCCATTTTCTGTAGTTCTTCTTTCTTTATGGTCGTTGCAGCACCGGTATAACTCTCTGTTTTACGGGTAAAAATACCGGTAACGACAACCTGTTCCATTTCAGTTACGTCGGTTTGCAGGGTCACTTTTATTTCGGATTCGCCTTTATAAGGGACCTCTTTGGTTTGCATGCCGACGAACGAAAATACCAGGACTACATTTTCTTGTGAAGGAAGTGATAATTTAAATTTCCCTTCTGTATCGGTTGCACTTCCCAAAGAAGTCCCTTTTACCAAAACGGTCACTCCGGGTAAGGGTGCTCCATCCGTGTCGGTCACTACGCCGGAAATCGCCAGGGGCTCTACCGGTTGAACGATTTTTTCTGTACTTTTTTTGATGACATACACTCCGTCCACTTTCGAAAAAACAAACCCTGTACCTTCAAGGATTTTGCTCAGTATCACCTCAACAGGTTGATTTACGACTTCAAAATCATTACACTTCCGGTTCCCGATAAGTTGTTTGTTAAATAAAATATCGACACCGGTCTGATCTTTAAATTTAATCAGAACATCATTTAAATTTTCAGATTTCACGGCAAATGTGATCAGTTTGGTGTCATTATCTGCCGCCGCATAAGACAACGAAACAATGAACAGCAAGTACACTGCCGCTAACATTTTTCTTAAGAATTCAGGTAAGAAATACCTGTCAGGTGCTTTTTTTTTCATACATTTGTTATTAGTTCGTTAATATGAATGAATGTGTAGAGAATGTGCTCTAAAGTTTGCCGACTGCAGAAGCATTCTCTATTTTTTTATTTTCTTTTTACAGTAATTGTATGGTGATCGATCTCAAATGTAATATCTGCACTTTCTTCAAAAAAATGCAGTAAAGTCTCAATCTCTCCGTACCGGCTCAAAGAACCCGAAAATTGCAGCTGTTGCAATACCGGATCTTCGAAAACGATTTTTACATTATACCATCTTTCCATATCCCGGGCTATCGATTCCAGGGTTCTGTTTTCAAAACAAAAGCGTTGATCTTTCCAGGCTATTTCATTATATACCTTTACTTTTTCCACAGTAGGTTCACTTTTCCCTTCGGTAAGGCTTAACTGATAGCCGGGCTGAAGTTTCAGTTCTGCTACATGATCGTTACTGAATCCGATGGAGCCTTCCACCAGAGTTGCTTTCAATTGTCTGTCGGCGGAATAACGCTTTACATTAAACTCTGTTCCATAAACTTTTATATTCCCTAAATCTGTTTCGACGATAAAAGGTTTACGGTCATTTTTCACTACATCGAAATAAGCTTCTCCCGATAAAAAAACTCTTCTTTCGTTTCCCACAAAGGCCGTCGGAATTTTCAACCGCGAATCTGAATTTAACCATACCATCGTCCCGTCGCTCAGCTTCACCTGATATTCTCCTCCTATCGGTATAACGATCGTGTGATAATCTGTCCGGGCTTGCTGTTGTTTCATATATCTGATTATTCCGGAATCTTTTTCGACCGTAAAGCCTGCTGTCCGGTAGGATAAAGAATCGCTTAACGAAGCGATATCTACTTTTTCGCCGTTCGGTAGAAGAATAATGGCTTTCCCCTGGCCCGGCAAGATAGATCCGGCAATCCGGTTTGCAGTTTCCATTTCCCGTTTGTCTCTCTTCAACAACATGATCCCTCCACCTACAGTCAGCAGAATCAACAGGCAGGCTACCGAACGGTATACATTCCTCAGTATCTTCCGGCGCCTTACTTTCCGCTTATTCCGGACATAATCGTCAAAACGGACTATCATTTCAGCCACATCGGTATGCAAATCGTAAGTTGTATTGTCCGACGACCAAACCCGGCACATTTTCTCGTAATAGGCTTTATGTCGTATATCCCGGGCCAACCACTTTTGAAAAATGATTTCTTCTTCAGGAGACAATGTTCCGCGGGCGCCTTTCAATAATATTTCCCAACGAATCGAATTTTTTTCCATAGACCACGCTTTCTTTTTTATATAATTAACTTGGAATCTAAAAATGGAGGACACCGTATAATAGAAAAAAATTATCTTTGCCGAAAATATCATGGCAAGAATAGAGCAATACATAGAAAAAAGTAATTTAGGGCTTCGGATAAAAAAAAGAGATCTGGATGCTTTTCATGAATTGTATAAAACTTCGTTTCTGCCTTTGCAGCATTATGCCATGCGTTATCTTTACGACTGGAAACAAGCGGAAGACTTGGTACAGGATGCTTTTCTGTCTTTGTGGGATCACCTGGAAAGATATGATGAAAAACAACCTGTATTTTATTATATGCTCGGTATTATCCGGAATAATTGCCTGAATTATTTGCGGGATTTGGAAATTCAAGGTAAGCATCAGGATAAAATCATCGAAGCGATGTTGTTCTCCGGTATCGAAGATCCGGAAATCGATGAAGATATTCATGAACGTCTGAAAACTATTCTGGATACATTACCTGAAAAACAAAAGGAAGTCGTATTACTTCATATTGTCGAGAAGAAAAAGATCAAAGAAATTGCAACACAGATGGATATTGCAGAAACTACAGTGAAGACTCATTTCAAACGGGCCATGGCGATATTGCGGAATAATCTCAAACTTGTACTTTTCGGCGTATAGTGCGGTTGCAGGAATTTTGCCCGGCAGAAGGCCATTAAACCTTTCAGCCTTTCCTTCAATATTTGTTTCCCCCGTTTTTTGTGTGCTTTGACAGAATCGACGGTTAACCCGAGTAAAATAAATGATAAGAAAATCTCTTAAAATAGCAGAGGAACAGGCTGTCCGGTTCTTTATTGATGTGGATAAAAACGGTTTGTTCCTGTTGTAAAGTGAATGAATTTTTGTATTTTGCCTAAACTGTTGCACCTAAACGCTGAAGTAGGATACGAGTACCGAAGTTTTTCAATACGGCAGGTCCAATTCAGCCTGATATCCACTATGATATCGATCTGTTGACGCGTATCGCTCTGGAAGAGTTGGAATCGTTGATTTATCAGCGGAAATATTTTGTACTTCATGCTCCTCGTCAGACGGGTAAAACGTCCTGCCTGCTGGCTTTGCATGATTATCTGAATGCCCGTGGCGAGTTTTATGCTGTCTATGCCAATGTCGAGGTGGGGCAGGCCTCCCGGAACAACGTGGAAGAGGTGAACCGGAATGTGGTCAGCGCGAGAAGCCCTTGCGTATTTCCAACGCCATTTACAGGGAAATCATCCTCCGCGAACTGACGTGGACCACTCAAAGCGGACTGATCCAGCAATCGGCATGGTACATGAATCCTGACAATAGCATCAATATGGAAAAATTACTGTCGGATTTCCGGCAGTTCTTCCGTGAGAATGCGGATTCCTGGGTTACGGCGGCCCCGTACATCGCATTGTGCTGGAACTGAAAATCAAACGTGGCGATCTGAATAAGACCATCGCGAAAGGCCTGGAACAGACGGTATGGTATATGGACTGCTGCGGTGATGTGAGCGAGGGCCATTTCATCGTCTTCAATCGGGACAAGGAGTAAGCTGGGATGACAAGATCTGGCACCGTCGGGAGGAATATGACGGTCGGATAATTACCGTGTAGGGGATGTAAGATAAAACAAGTCGGAATACTGACGATAGACGATCTTTATGATTGTTATCATAGCGATTGGGATTGTGGATGGATACTATGCTTGAAGGATATGAGTGAGGATCTGGTGCTGGATCTGTCCCGTCAGTGGTTGCTTGTGCTGATCATCGGTGAGTTGGAAAAATACACCGGTATTCATTAGGAGCGATGCCCGTAATTTTTTTGAATAACAGACTGAAATATTGTACACTGGTATAGCCTAACCGCCGTGCTACGACGGCCGGGGTGTTTTCCGCTTTGAGCAACATCCTTTTAGCCGTTTCAAGCCGTCGCAGTTGGAAATACTCATCCAACGTCTTGCCGGTTTCGAATTTCAACAAATCGTTGAAATAAGGGACGGATAGGCCCAGTCCTGTGGCACAATATTCCGATGTAGGCAACAGAGCACCCTGTAACCTGCCGGAGGCGATATAGTCATCGAGCAGGTTTTCCAACTCTTCGAGCACGGTCTTGTTCTTATTCTCGCGTGTGATGAACTGCCGCTCGTAGAAACGGGTGCAATAGTCCAGCATCAACTCGATATGCCGTGAGAGAATGGTTGCGGTGTGCGTGTCGATGGAGTGGTGCAGTTCCTCTTCGATATTTTCAAGACAGCACGTAATGGTTGCCGTTTCCCGTCCGGACAAGTGTAATGCCTCTTCCTTGTTATAAGAAAAGAACGTATAGTTCCTGATATGATTTTTCAGTGAGGTACGGTACAGTAAATCGGGATGAAACGCCAACAGCCACCCTTTGTCCGGCAACACGCCCGCTTCGTTCATGCGGAAAATTTCCCCGGGTTTGAGAAATACCATCGTGGCATTGGAATAGTCGTAATACTTACGGCCGCAACAGCCACAGCCGTCCGGGCATTCCTCGATGAGCAGCACGGCATAGAATTCGAATTTCACGGCTTCCTGCTCCAAATCCGGGTGTTCCAGATTGATGATACTTGCCTGGGGATGCAGTGTTTTACATCCCAAACGGCGGTTGCATTCACACACGCTCTTTATGTCCAACGTCTTTTTCATCTGTCCTTTCAGCCAATCATCTTTGCCCGGTATTCATTCGGTGTGCATCCGGCCCGTTTCTTAAACAGGCGGCACAGGTGCTGCGGATATTGGAATCCCAGGGAATAAGCTATCTGGCTTACCGTATCCTGGGTGCCGGATATACGGTCCTTTGCCACTTCGATTATTTTCTCCTGAATATATTCCTGCGGAGTCTTTCCGGTTTCTTTTTTCAGCATGTCTCCGAAATAATTGGATGAGAGACACAATTTGTCGGCGAAGTGTTTCACCGAAGGGAGTCCGTCCCGCTCGGCGGCGGATCCTTCGAAATACTCGTCCAGCAACTGCTCGAAACGGGTCAGCACATCCCGGTTGCTTTTGCTGCGCGTGATAAACTGCCGTTCGTAAAAACGCATGCAGTAACCGAGCAGTAATTCGATATAGGTAGCAATCAGTGTTTTACTATGCTTGTCTATATCATGCTCCAGTTCTTTCCGTATGATTTTCAGACAATCCAAAATGATAGTCTGTTCCTCCCCGGATACGTGCAACGCTTCGTTGACTTCATACGAGAAAAAGGTGTAGTTCTTTATCGTTTTATTCAATGACGTGCCGCGAAGCAGGTCGGGATGGAAGATGATGCCATAAGCATCGGTTTGTATATGCCCGACTGTCGGCGTCGTCTCTGCTGTTTGTCCGGGAGCGAAACAGACGATGGTCCCTTCTTCGTAATCGTATTTCTGGCGGCCGTACTTGATGTCGCATGCCTTTTCCAGTTTTAAAAACAAGGCATACACTCCGTAATTAAAACGTATGGTGCCCACCGCGCGGGTCGCTTCATTGAGATTGATCACACTGACCAACGGATGCAGGGTTTCAAGACCGTACAAACGGTTGTACTGATCTACATGGTCCAAATAGAGTATCTTATCCATATTCTCTATGTCTTTATTTTTCACTGTACAAAATTAGAGGATGATACGGATAATCCCATAACCCCGATTACAGATAATATAACCCTGGCTACAGATTTATGCCGTTTTTTCCGGAAATCATGTAATTTGGGTTATCATATCTGTAATTCATCTACACTGTATTTTCAGGTATACGCTTAACTTTGTATCAGGAATCTGAAACTCTGAATCAATAAAATCAAATGACAATGAAACGAATATCAACTATTATGATTGCAAGTTTGTTAGTTATGGGAACGACTGCCGTAGCACAGTCCGAGCCGGTTCCCGGGAAAAACGGTAATAAGTATGTGCCTTACGAAGAGCGTACCGGCAACGAGTCCATCGTCTATTTCACGCGTAACCTTAGTGCTGAAGGACTTATCGAAGCATATGAACAGGTAAGTGCGGACATCAAGGGACATACCGGAGTGAAGCTGCATACCGGGGAGCAGAACGGACCGAACATTATCCCGCGGGAATGGGTTAAAGCCCTGTTCCGGAAAGATTTGTCTGATGCCAATATCGTTGAAACCAATACCTATTACGAGGGCGACCGTTATACCACCGAACAACATCGGCGGACATTGGAAGTGAACGGCTGGACATTCTGTCCTGTAGATATTCTGGACGAAGAAGATACCCTGACATTACCTGTTCACGGTGGTAAATGGTTCGGAAAAATGTCAGTAGGCAGCCATACTACCGACTACAACTCCCTGGTGGTGCTTACCCATTTCAAAGGACATACACAAGGCGGTTTCGGCGGAAGCAACAAGAACATCGGTATCGGCTGTGCGGACGGGCGGATCGGAAAGGCCTGGATTCACACTACACCGGGACAGGATAACCAATGGGATATCCGTGAAGAGGAATTCATGGAACGCATGACCGAATCCACAAAGGCTGTCATCGATTACTTCGGCAAGCAAATCACGTATGTCAATGTGATGCGCAACATGTCGGTATCGTGCGATTGCGAGGGGGTGAATGCCGCTCCTGTCGTGACCCCGAATGTCGGTATCCTTTCTTCTACCGATATTCTGGCTTTGGACCAGGCATGCGTGGATTTGGTATATGCCATGACCGAAGCCGAACACCATGATTTGGTGGAACGCATCGAAAGCCGTCACGGGTTACTCCAGTTGTCATACATGAAGGAACTGGGAATGGGCAATGACCGTTACATCCTCATCGACCTGGATAATGGCGGCAAGCGCATTACCGCCGCGGAAGCTGTCAAGGGTCTGAAACCGTTTGTCAAGGAGTAAATGTATTTGAAAAAACATATAAATAGATAAACCATGTCGAAGAATATTCTGATTTTATCGTCCAGTCCCCGTCGTGGCGGCAATTCGGACACGCTTTGCTATGCATTTATGCGCGGATCCATTGAGAGTGGAAACCAGGTAGAAAGACGATGCGGCTGAGGTGATTGAAAAGATGCTTGCGGCAGATGTCATCGTGATGGGAACACCGGTCTATTTCTATGCCATGAGTGCTCAGATGAAAATGATGATAGACCGTTGCTGCGGACCTTGTACCGAAATGAAGAATAAGGAGTTCTATTTTATTGCCACGGCTGCCGAAGAGGATGAAACGATTATGGACCGTATCGTTGCCAATTTCATGGGATTTCTCGATTGTCTGGAGAACCCGACGGTAAAGGGAACGCTGTTTTGCGGCGGTGTATGGCATGCGGGAGAAATTAAGGGAAGCCCGAAATT
>OGMF01003569.1_pt1 | contig 11531 bp, 8 predicted proteins | sample 1572921 | NCBI WGS metagenome assembly OGMF01 (sample SAMEA2581919, study PRJEB24529) | metagenome | biome: Human gut stool | place: China | collected 2011
CAATATATTCTTCTTGTTTGTCATACCGTCTCCGTAGATAAAAATGCGGGACAAAACACTTGTCCATTTTCGCAATTTGATTTTACCATTTTTCCGCAAAACGAAAAATACAAATATTGCTCAAAGTATAGCAGATATTGCCATCAAGAAGAATATATTGTATACCATCTTGTCTTGCTTCCATCTCTGCAAATGCGTGAGCATATTATGCAAGTGCATGTTGACTTTAGTTTTTATCAAACCTTTGCTTTTCAGATTCTCATTTTAATATCGTACAAGCAAAATGTCGCACAAGCCTACGAAGTTCGTATTATTTTTTGCAAAGGGCTTCTTCGGCGTAAAAAAATGCACCTCCAAAAGTTTTACATTTCTGTCCAACTTTTGAGGTGCACTTCATCCATGGAGCGGCAATTCCCGTCGCGGCAAAAGCGCTAGGCAGGATAAGCACCGATTGTAAAAGCAACCGATAAAATACGTCCATGCAATATGCAGGTTCTCATTAAAATATGCAAAGCGACTGTTACTTCATCGACTTAAAGGCAATGTTCAGTCGTCTATCTTTATCATTCTGTACCCGATGCCGACGTGAGTTTGAATGTGTTGCGGCGAATCGGCGGACGGTTCGATTTTTTTGCGCAAAGTCGCCATAAATACGCGCAGGGAAGCAATGTTGCTTTCCCAAGCCGCGCCCCATATTTTTTGCGTAATGAAAGTATGAGTAAGCACTTTCCCGACGTTTTTTGACAATAAGCACAGTAGTTTGTATTCGATAGGGGTAAGGTGAAGTTCTTCGCCACTTAAATATGCGCAACCCGCGCCGTAATCTATTTTCAGATTTCCGTTGACAAAAACCGACTCGGACTTGTTCAACGATTGTGTCGAGAGAAGCCTTCTTGTTGTAACGCGGATTCTTGCAAGCAATTCTTCGACGGAAAACGGTTTTGTCAGATAATCGTCCGCACCGGCATCCAACGCGTCGATTTTATCCTTATCTTCGGCGCGAGCGCTTATTACGATAATCGGCATTTCCGACCAAGTGCGTATTTTTCCGATAACGTCCACGCCGTCAATATCCGGCAAGCCCAAATCGAGCAGAACAATGTCCGGATTACGAGAAGACGCTTGCATAACGGCGCTTTCTCCGTTCGTTGCGGTAATAAAATCGTAACCGTGCGTTTTCAAAGTCGTTCCGATAAGGTTACGGACGGGCGCGTCGTCTTCCACAACTAAAATCAGTAAGTTATTCATGAACTTCCACCTCCCCGACGGGCAATGTAAAGGTAAATATCGCGCCGTGCGGAACGTTGTCGGTTATCGCTATTTCTCCGCCATGTGCGTTTATGATGGATTTGCACAACGAAAGTCCCAAGCCGATACTGCGGCGGCTGTCGGCAATTTTGTTTGCGCCTGTATAAAACATATCGAACACACGCGATTTTTGTTCGTCCGCAATGCCGTCTCCGTTGTCCGCAACGCTTACGGAAACCATATTTCCGTCTCTTTTTGCCGTAATCGTAATTTGCGAATCGGACGGCGTGTATTTAACAGCGTTGTCTAAAAGGTTGATTAAGACCTGCACGATAAGCCGAGCGTCCATTTTTGCAAGCAGCAAGTCGTCCGGCTGTATTACGGTAATTTTTTGCTTTTCGCTTTTTTTATGAACATGTTTCAACGCCTCGGTTATGACGTCGCCGACCAGTTCCGTCGTCAGATTTATGTTCATTTTGCCTTCTTCAAGGCGCGTTACCGCAAGCAGATTTTCAACCAGATTGATTAGCCAGAGTGAATCGTCGTAAATATCTTCGTATATTTGTTTTTTTGTCGCGTCGTCAATATCATTCCCGTTTGAAATCAGATTACTCGCATTACCGGAAATAGACGTAAGCGGCGTACGAAGATCGTGCGATATGGAACGGAGCAGGTTTGCGCGCAATTGTTCGTTTTTGACTAAAACGGCGGCGCGTTCTCTTTCCTTGGCGTTTATGATTCCGTCAATTGCTATTGCACATTCGCCGATAACGGACACCACAATGCTTTCGTTAAAAGAATCAATCGGTTTTTCTCCGACAAAAATACCTATTGCTCCATAGTTTTTGCCGTTTTTGCATATCGGGAAAAACGTATAGTCGCTTTCGGGACAAACATCCGTTCCTTTCCCTTCTTTTACGTTGTTTTGCGTTACTTGCCAAGCAATCTTTTCGCAGTCGGGCGATATATCGGCGTCGGGGCTTTCAGACTGCGAAGTATGAACTTTTTGCGCCTTTTCATTAAATACAATTACGTTTCGACTTAACAATTTTTCCAATTGATTTGCCGTAACCCGAAATATTTCCGTTTCGTCGGACGCTTTCTGAATCAACTGGTTAGCGTCGAACAGAATTTTTGTTCTGTATGCCGTTTGTGTTGCCTGCCGTTCCCGAGTTTTCAGTTTTTCGGTTGTTCCGCCTATGATGAGAGACGCCGCAAGCATAATTACGAATGTGACGGGGTAGCCGCTTCCGTATGCAAGAAACGAAAATTTCGGTTCGGTAAACAGAAAATTGAAAACCAGCACGCTCGCAACGGACGAAAGAACCCAACAGATTTTGCTTTTTGTCAGTATAGCGGTAATCAGAACGCCCAGCATATAAGTCGTAATGATATTCGCTTCGGTAAAACCGAGGCTTGAAAAAAGATACCCGAGTAAAGTCGAAAGTAACAGTAAAGCCGTTGAAACCGCCAATTCTTTGAGTGTTTTTACAAAATGCGGTTTTTCAAAAAGTTTTTTCTTTCCTTTTTCTACAACGGCATCGCTGTCGGGAATGATATGTATATCGACATTGGGAGCAAGCGATATCAATTTTTCGGTCAAAGTCGTCTTGCCTATAAATTTTCGCTTACCGACAACGGTTCTGCCGATTACTATTTTCGTAACGCCGGAAAGACGAGCGTATTCCGCAATCTGAAAAGCAATGTCGTTCCCGCATACGGTAACTATCGACGCGCCGTTTGTTTCGGCAAAGCGGGTATTTGCAAGTAACCGCTCCGCGTCTTCCGTTGTCATAGATTCGGACGCGGGAGTTTTTACATATAATGCGGAAAAAGTCGCATTGAACGCCTTTGCCATGGCTGCCGCCGTCTGAATTATTTTCGGATTTGAAGGCGCGGAAGACAAACAAACCAAAATGTGTTCCTTGTCGTTTTTATGCTGCTTCACCATTCGGTTAATCCGTATCTCCTTCGTTTTATATTTCCTGTATTATATCATATTTTCCACACAAAATCTACTTACGGCTCATGTAATCGGTTAAAACATTTGTGAATTCCCGATTTTCTTTGTCAAAGACTATAATTGCCGCTTTTTTATGGCTTTTTTTGAATTTTTCAATACCGGAAATCATATTCTCATAATTTTCCGAATCAATGAATTCAAGCGGACTGCATTCTTCTTCTCGTTTCTTTTCAATTGCTTTTTTGTTTTCTTTCAAGAATACGTCAAGCCTTTTCATAATAAAAAAGCCGAAAACCATAACCGCCGCTACTGCAATGATAAGTATTATGTCTTCCATAAAAGTCGCCTTGTTTTACAGTGGTTAAATATCGAAGCATTTCCGCATTGCCTTAAAATCCCCGAGAACCAAAAGCGTTTCGTCTCCGGAAAGAACAGTGTCGGCGGTAACAACCGCATTGATTTTTCCGCCTTTCTTCGTGGCAATGATATTTACGTTGTATTTTCTGCGAATATCGATTTCTACAACGGATTTTCCCACCCATGCCGACGGAACGGAAACTTCGGATATCGAGCAGGAATCACCGAGTTCTATATAATCGAGAACGTGGTCGGAACTGTAACGGATTGCAGCCCATGTAGCAAGCTGTTTTTCGGGATAAATAATTTCATCCGCGCCGTTACGCAAAAGAAATTTTGCCTGCACGTCCTGTTCGGCACGCGACACAACCTTTTGCGCACCCAATTCTTTTAATAAACAGGTAGTTTCAAGAGAACTTTGAAAGTTGCCGCCGATAGTTACAATACACACATCGTAGTTTTTTACACCGAGCGATTTCAGCAACTCTTCGTTTGTGCTGTCGCCGATTTGTCCGTTAGTCACATAAGGCATAACGTCGTTAATTCTTTCTTCGTTTTCGTCCACCGCCATGATTTCGTGTCCCAATTCGTGTAGTTTCATTGCGATGTATTTTCCGAAACGTCCGAGACCTATCAATAAAACAGATTTTGTTTTCATATATAAAACCTCCTTAGCCTATAAAAACCTCAACCGACAGCGATCGTATCCATCGGTAACTTTGCCGCTTGATTTTTGTTTGCGCCGAACGTGGCATATATCAACGTCAATCCGCCGACGCGCCCGAAAAACATAGATAAAATCAAAATCAGTTTTGATGCAATTCCGAGCGTCGGCGTAATTCCGAGCGTAAGTCCTACTGTACCGACGGCAGAAGCGGTTTCATAAAGACAGGACGTAATAGGCAAATTTTCAATCGCGCTTATAGCCATTCCGCCAAATAAAAACAGGGTTACGTACATTATAAATATTGCCGAAGCCGTCTTGACCGTTTCATCGTCGACGCGCCGTTTCATAAGTTCCGCATTGTCTTTTTTTCTGAATACCGAAAAAGCGGAAGAAAATAAAACCGCTATCGTCGTTGTTTTCATACCGCCTGCCGTCGAACCGGGAGAGCCGCCTATCAACATAAGAATAATCATAAGGTACAATCCCGTATCGCTGATCGCCGTAAGATCTACCGTATTAAACCCTGCCGTCCTCGGCGTTACCGATTGAAACAAAGACGCAAGTATCCGCTTACCGACAGGTAAATCGGCGAACTCGAAAAAGAAGAAGTATATCGCAGGCAAAACAATAAGCGCGGCGGTTACAATCAACACCACTTTGCTTTGCGTGCGATATTCTTTTATTCGCCACTTGTGTTTGCAAACGTCCTCCCATACCAAAAAGCCGATGCCGCCGACAATAATCAGCAACATAATCGTAATATTGATGACGGGTTGCGCCGAATAGCGCGTGATAGAAGTAAATTCGCCGCTTTTCGTCCCCATTATATCAAACCCTGCATTGCAGAACGCCGACACGGAATGGAAAATCGACAGCCAGATTCCTTCGGCACCGTAATCGATGCAAAATACGGGCATCATAACAAGCGCGCCGATAAGTTCAATCAAAAATATACCCTTGATAATAAATCCGGTCAGGCGGACTATGCCGCTCACGTTTGGCGCAGAAATTGCATTTTTCATCGTTTCGCGGCTGAACAGCCCGATTTTTTTGCCTGAAATAACGGCAACAGACACGGCAATGGTAACGACGCCCATACCGCCGATTTGAATCAACAATAATATGACGATTTGCCCGAATATCGTCCAGTGCGTTGCCGTATCGAATACGACGAGTCCCGTTACGCACACGGCAGACGTCGAGGTAAAAAGAGCGTCGATAAACGATGTCCATTCGTGAGTTTTTGAAGAAATCGGCAAGGCAAGTAAAAATGCGCCGAGCAAAATAACTCCCGCGAAGCCTAGTAGTATTATCTGAAAGGATGACAACTTCCTTTTTAGTATTTCCATGCAAAAACCTCTATTCCTTTTATCTGTATTATGGTATTATCTTTTCCATAAAGATCGCATTATAGTTGTTGCGAAAAATATTAAGATTGTATAAAGATTACAAGCAGTATAAATCCGTCTTTTTTATAATAAAAAGCCCACGGTTTGTCCGGGGGCTTTTTGTTATGGCTTGAAGGCGCAATTTTATAATCGGATCACTTCAAAAACAATCGAGCCGCTTTTAATATTTAATTGAAAACCACAGGTAACTCTATTTTACCTTATAAACCCTTATTTCATACGGGTTAAACACGTTGTCGAAAGTCTCTGCGTTAAGGTTGCCGATACTGTAATTGCACAAAAGCACTTCGGCTTTTGTTTTTGTGATACAGTCGGGAAGAGAGATTGTGTTTTGTTTTTCAAAATTAACGGCAACGATTATTTTGTCTTGACCGAGTTGCCTTTCATAGACAAAACAGCCGTCGCTTAAAGTTAAGTCTTTGAACGTTCCGTATTTTATCGTATTGCTTGAGTTTCTCAATTCAAGCACTTTTTTATAAAATCCGAAAATCGATTTGTTTGATTTCTTGTCTTTTTCAAGGTTGATTTCGTCAGCCCTCGACGGCATGGTAAGCCACGGCGTTCCGTTTGTAAAACCATGGGTGTTTTTTTCTTCAGTCCAGGCAAGCGGACGGCGGGTATTGTCGCGACTGCCGTAATTTATTTCGTCGATTAGTTGACTTAAAGGCTTTTTGTCGACGTTTTCTTTATAGTAATTCAAAGTTTCAACGTCGTTAAAAAAGGAAATATCGTCGTAACAGGAGTTTGCCGAACCGAATTCTTGCCCTTGATAAATGAAGGGAATGCCTTTTAATAGATAAAACATTCCACAGTATGCCGTGGCGCACTCATACCGCAGGTCTTTATCGTTGCCGAGTCGTGAAATGTAAAAAGGCTGGTCGTGATTGTCGGTAAACAAAATGTACAACAGGTCGTGTTCGGCAGTGAAGTTTTGCCACTTCACAAGGATGTTTTTAATGTCGTCACCCGTGTACGGCGCAGGGGTATACTTGCCCGAACGCCCAAGGTTTATATGCTCGAATTGAAAAACCGACTTCAATTCGTCGCGGTTTTTTCCGCAAATATCGCAAATACTTTTTACGTCGGACTGACATTCTCCCACGGTAAACACGTGTTTTACTTTTTCGCGCCCGAATAATTGTCTGATATATTCGTGAAGGTGCGGACCGTTAAGCATTTTGTTTTGCTTGAAATCTTTTGAAATGAAGTCAAGCACGTCGCACCTGAACCCGTCAACGCCAAGGTCAACCCAAAAATCGACTATGTCGCAACATTCTTGCCTTACTTTGGGGTTTTCCCAATTTAAGTCGGGTTGTTGAACGGCGAAAGAGTGCAGATAATATTCGTTTGTCGGCTCGTTGTACTCCCATGCACTACCGCCGAAGCAAGCCGTCCAATCGGTAAGCGGTTTGTCTGCCCAGATGTAATAATCGTGATAGGGGTTATCTTTCGATAAACGCGCTTGTTGAAACCAGAAATGCTGTGACGAGGTATGGTTTACAACCAGGTCCATAATTATTTTTATGCCGTTTGAGTGAAGTTCGGCAGCCAAACTTTTCCAATCGCTTAAAGTACCGAATTCGTCCATTATGTCGCGGTAATCGGAAATGTCGTAGCCGTTGTCGTAGTTGGGACTTTTATAACAAGGGCATATCCAGACTGCGTTTATTCCAAGTTCTTTAAGGTGTGGAATTTTTTGTTTAATTCCGTTTAAGTCTCCTATTCCGTCACTGTTTGAATCGAAAAAACTTCTGGGATAAATCTGATACACTACAAGGTTTAAGTAATCTTGATTTTGATCTGACATTTTGCACCTGCCGTTTAAGTGTTTATTAAATGCATTAAATTGTTTGTTAAATGTTTGTATTGCTTTTTGTAAAAACCTGCAAAATTTCGCCATACCGTGCGTTTTTGCGCAAATCATTGCGTAAACTACGCCGCAGACCAACTTTGAAACTAAAAATCATTATATACTAACCTGCTCTGTTTTGCAAGCAATAGGCTAAAATTCCAATGCGTTTTAATACAAAGTTCAACGTTTTTTAATGCGGCAGAGAGCGGCAACGGGAGAATCTCTCTCGGGCTAAAAGGAATGAGCCCGGTACAATACCGAGCCCATCCGCAAACCGTTTGATATTAAATTTGTCTTAACTTTCAATGCACGTCACTCATTCACGTGGAAACTATTTTTACTTTTGGGGTTTACATCATTTTTGTATACTTTTTTTTGACTTTTAGTGTTCTTATGTGTCTGATGCGACAGCCTCTTCAAGAAAAACCAATTGTTGCTCCGCCCCATCGGCAAGATTCACTCCGGAATGATTGTACACCGTTTTTGTTTAGTTTTGCATCATATGGCTTTGACTATTTTTTTACAAACGTGGGAACGCCGTCAACCATCACGTCAAGGTCAATATCTTTTGCACCCAAATTCAATGCGGTAACAGTGAGGTTTTTCGGCATAGGCACGCCGTCCTTGACAATCCAAAATCCGTTGTCGTTCCAAGCGGACAAAACCGATTTAGTTTCTGTTTTTGCTTTAAGCTCGGCAAAGCTAACGAAGTAGGCAATAGCACTATAATTGTTGCCTCTGTTGCCGATAGCTTGGCTCGGCGTGTAGTTTTCCGATGGACAAACGCCAAACACTCCGCCGAAGCCGTCTGCAACGTTGTTGGTCAATATTCTGAAATTTGCACCGTTGCCGCTTATTACCGCATTACTTGCATCTACAAATATGTTTCTAAGCGCACAGCCCTTCTGCATGTTGGCAATCGTAGCGTTGTTGCCTTTTGCGTCGCCTTGAGAAATGGCGGCGTATTGCACAAACACGTTTTCAATCGTTCCTTTGCCGCCGGAGCACAGGAAGCTGCCTTCGCCGACAATTCGTACAGCGGTAAAAGCAATGTTTTTGAGTACACCCTCGGCTGTCATAGTTGTGACGAAAGCGTCGGTGTACACAGCCGTACGCGTAAGTCCGTCGATTGCATATCCGCAACCGTCAAATACGCCCTTGAAGCCTTCCGTGCCGTCGGTCTCGCCGCGCGTAAACACAACCATATTTGTTGCGGAAATATCGTTACCGAGACGGAAGTATCCGCCCCACAACTTTTCGCCCTCTTCGCACGCCTTGGCAATTGTAATCCAGTTTGCATAGTCGTCGGCGGTTTTGATTGTCTTTGTAACAACAAGCGCATTTATTGTAACGTTGTAACTTGCCTTTCCGTAGGTAAAACCGACGTTTATCGATTGTTCGCCGTAAATACCCAGCGGCAACACGCCGTCAAGTGCCACGATGCCGTCGGTCGCTATTGCAGAACGCAAAGCCGTCTCGCCAATGGTAAGATCAACCATGCTGTTGCCATCAAAGCCGATTGCGGTCAAGTCCAAAACGCCGCCCTTTGCCGACACGTTGCCGTCGGCGACGGTTGCGTCGAGGTCGATTGTTTGCTTTGTTGCAAGAGTTCCGCTGACGGTCTTGGTGCCGCAAGCGCATGCAACGGTTGTAATTCCGTTCGATTCGGTCGTTTCAAATTTGTGCGTAGCCGTTATGCTTTTTGTTACTGCCGCAGCAAGATAATTGTCGCTTTCGGCAACGCTTGCCTTGACGTAGTATGTTTTGCCATCCTCGAATGCAAATCCGCTTTCTTCGAGAACACTCTTGCTAACAAAGTTTGTACCGTCAAGCGAATAGGTAAATGTTACCGTGTTTCCGCTTGTTGACGTGGCGGTAAGTTCGGGTACGGACTCGCCGCAATGCACTTCCACGCCTTCGATAGAGAAGTCAATACCGTCCTGCGCCTTGGCAATTGTAACGGTAAGTTGACTTTCCGTTTCGTCTACCGTGTAGTTGTCTTCGGCGGTAAACTTGTAGTACACCTTGTACTCGCCTGCGTTGGTCGCGATAGGCAATTCCGACGTATACTCGCCGCCGTCAAGTTTGTAAGCCATCGTTGCGCCTGTCGCACTGCCTGCATTGACAAGCGTTTGCGCCTCGCCGCTGTACGTCAAACCGGTTTTTGCAGTGGGTGCCGTTACTTGCGCCGCCGCTTTGGCAATCACGAAAGTCGTTGTTTGCTCCGCGGCATCGTAGTTGTCGGTTGCGGCTACGCTTGCCTTGACAATGTAAGTGCCTGCTTTTGCGGGAACAATGTCGACAAAGTCACCGTCGGCGGACGTGCCGTAAGTAAAACTCGGCGTGCCGAACTTAGCCGTAGCAACGGGCGTTTTTGCCGTTTCGCCGTACGTCCAACCCTCAAGCGAAAGGGACGTGATTTCGTTTGTCGCTTTTGCCACAACAACGGTCAAAGATTGTTGTTCGATACCGTTGTAATTGGCTTCGTCGATGGCAACAACCTTGTACGAAATGGTATACGAGCCTGCGTTTGTTGCAGTAGGAAGTTGCTCCGTCCACTCGCCGTCGTCAAGTTTGTACAACAATGTTCCGTTTGCCGCAACGCCGTTGACAACAAGATTCAACGCCTCGCCGTTGTAAACAAGGTTTTGCGCCGCAACGGGTGCGGTAGTCAACGTTGCGTTTGCCTTGGCAACGGTTACGACAATTCCGTCTTCCGCAACGAAGTCGGCATGGTCGTCGTCGCCGAGCACTTTGTAGTAAATCGTGTACTCGCCTGCGTTTGTCGCCGTGGGTATGTCGGACGACCAGGTACCGTCCGTGCCGAGTTTGTACTGCATCGTGCCGCCGTCGGCTACACCTGCCGTGACAAGTTCCTGCGCACTGCCTGTGTAGACAAGGTTTGCAACTGCCGCCGGCATGTTGGTAAGAGTTGCGTTTGAACGCGCAATCTTAAATTCCGCAGTCTTTTCCGCACCGTCGTAATTGGCGGTTGCCGCAACGGTTGCCTTGACAAAGTAATTACCTGCCGCAGTAGGCACGGTTTCGGAAAATTCACCGTCGGCGGTTGCGCCGTATGTAAAGGTCGGCGTTCCGAACTTTGCCGCGGCTGTCGGAGTTTTGGCGGTTTCGCCGAAAGTCCAACCGTCAAGAGCCAATGCCGTAATTTCGTTGGTTGCCTTGGTTACGGCAAACTTCAACGTAACCCTTGTGGCATCGTCGGCGTCGGGTTTTGCCCATTCGTACTTGGTTTCGTCGGACAGTTTCAGCACAACATCGTACTCGCCTACGTCCGTGCCCCCTTCATTCGTAACCACTGTGTAGCCTTCACTTTCGGCAATTGTTGCGGTCAACTTGCTTCCGGTGTAGACTTTCGCTGCCACTGTCGGCGTCTCCAATTTTGTCTTTTCAGCGGTTGTGTCACATGCCGCAAACGCGCCCAACACAAGCGAAACAACCAACATGAAAAGCAACGCCCTTAGTGTTTTTCTCATAGTTTACCTCCTGATTTTTGTTTATTTTTCGCATATTGTCCGTCAATGCGTAAAATTCTTTCTTTGTATTTATGTACCGAAAAACGTGGTACGTATGTAAAATTTACTTACAACCAAACTATTTTTCCTTGCACTGTCGCAAAAATCATTTATCGAACACAGCCTTGTAATGGCCGTGGGTTCGCTTACGCGGTTTCCTTGGCAAAGTCCGTCACTTCGAGAGTGGCGATGTCGTCATCGGTTGCGCCGTATATATACAACGTTGCTTGTTCCCCCGCCTGCAAGTCGACGTAGTTGTCCGAGAAAGTAAACTTGTAATTGTCCTTCATACGCACGATTACGCCTTTGGCAAATTGCTTTGCCGCAACGGTTACAGCGTAGCAGTCGGGCAGTTTGTCCACCTTGTAAACGTAGTCGCTTACAAACTTGCACGTATGCCACATGTCGTAGGAAAACACCGTACCCTGCTTTACGCCGTCCGTGACGTACTCGGCAAACAGATAGCTGTCGGGCGCATTGTGCTTGTCCTTAACTTATGGAC
>OGMF01003571.1_pt1 | contig 11525 bp, 17 predicted proteins | sample 1572921 | NCBI WGS metagenome assembly OGMF01 (sample SAMEA2581919, study PRJEB24529) | metagenome | biome: Human gut stool | place: China | collected 2011
GGCGACCACCGAGATCTACACTCTTTCCCTACACGACGCTCTTCCGATCTGTCCGTCGCCTATCTGGTGAGTGTAATGTTCCGACGGACGGTGGCATATGGTATGGCCGGCAAAGCCCAGAATGTCCGGGGAAACGCCTTCTTCACGGACAAAATCCTTCACCGCGGCGGCGGCAAATTCGGTAAAGACCGTTTCCGCCCGGCGGATTTCCGCCGCATGTTCGGGAGAATCCGCGCGTTTTCCCAAAACCGAACGTATCTGTTCAAGCAGTTCCTCTTCATAAGGAATGACAAACGCCGGCCCCTGCCGATAAACGTCTATGCCGTCGGTTTCCATCAAAGCCAGTCCCAGCCCGTCGAGAGAAGTTGAACCGGCAATTCCCAATGTCGTTGTGTTTTTTATGTTGTTCATTCATTAATTAAAAAAAATTGTAACCGCATTTGTTTCAGTATAGGCTTTAAGGGGTTAATAATTTGTATACCGGCGCAAAAAAGCCTTCCGTCCCCATAAGGACGAAAGGCTTTGTCTTGAAAGGCGGCCTGTCTTACCGCACACGCCTTGCCGCGCCGGACAAAAACGAATCTCCGAGACGGCTTTTGACAAAAACATATTTACTTTCCGATTAAAGCATGATATAATTTTTTCACTTGGTTAAGGATTATGTAATTATTAAAACTCTAAAAAATGAATACACAAAAGTTTTTCAGTATATTGGGAGAAAGCTTTTTGAATGCACTGGTATTTCTTCTGATATTCAGCGGATTTACCGCGTGGGTATATCATGTCAATTATTTCGGCGCCTGGGAACATTCCGTATCTTTTGCCATCGGGTATTTTTCAGGAGTGTTCGGCTACAACATTTTTAAGGCAATAAAAGACAGATAACCGAACCGGGCAAGCTTCAACAACGATCTTGGAACAAAATCCGAGGTCGTTTTTTTATACCGCAAACCGGCATTCTTTTGTCAGCGGCATATCGCCGTTTTCAAATTCAGCCCGTTTAAACCGGTCAAGACAATCAGCAATGCCTTTTATGCCGGTACCGGCAAATTTACCGGCGCGTTTCGAAAATACGGACAAAATCTCAAAAAACATACGGAAGAAAAAACAGCCGGCAACAACAGATTGCTTGCACTGCGCGAATTATATGCTAATATGCGTTAAAAATTCATCATTAAAGGCAGGAAAAATGAGTCATTTCAAATCAGAATTCTTTAACATTATGCTTGAGCGCGGTTTTTACAACCAATGCACCAACGAGGAAGGGTTCGACCAATACCTTTCCGAGTGCGAACAAAAAGGCACGCCGGCCGTCGGCTATCTCGGCTCCGACCCGACCGGCGACAGTCTGCACGTCGGGCACATCGTGCCGCTGATGATGATGCGCTGGTTCCAGAAATGCGGACACAAGCCGCTGACGCTGGTCGGCGGCGCCACCGCCCGCATCGGCGACCCTTCGGGCAAAGACAAGCTGCGACCTTTTTTGAGCGAAGAAACGCTGGCGCACAACATTGAAGGACTGAAAAAGTCTTTCGGCAAATTCTTAAAGTTCGGCGACGGCAGGAACGACGCGGTGATGGTTGACAACTGGGACTGGTTCAAAGACATCAACTACCTTTCCTTCCTGCGCGACATCGGCACCTATTACTCGGTCAACCGGATGCTGACCATGGACAGCGTCAAAAGCCGGCTGGATCGCGAACAGCCGATGAGTTTTCTCGAATTTAACTATATGCTGCTACAGGGTTACGATTTCTGCGAACTCTACCGGAAATACGGCTGCCGCGCCCAGATTGCCGGTTCCGACCAGTGGGGCAACATTACCTCCGGCACCGAACTCGGCCGCCGCAAATACGACGTTGAACTGTTCGGTTTTACCAGCCCGATCATCACCGACTCCGCCGGACGGAAAATGGGCAAGTCGGAAGGCAACGCCGTCTGGATCAACGAAGACAAACTGCCGGCTTATGACTATTATCAGTATTTCCGCAACATCGGCGACGCCGAAGTGGGCAAATGCCTGCGCATTTACACCGACCTGCCGATGGACGAAATCCGCCGTCTGGAAGACTTGAAAGACCAGGAAATCAACGAGGCCAAAAAGATCCTTGCCTTTGAGGCAACAAAAATCTGCCGCGGTTTTGACGAAGCAAAAGCGGCCGAAGAAACGGCGGTCAAAACTTTTGAACAGGGCGGCATCGGCGGCGAACTGCCGACCCTGGAAAAAGACAATATCACCGGCCTGTCGGTTCTCGACGCCTTTGTCGAAATCGGCTTCTGCGCCAGCAAAGGCGAAGTGCGGCGGTTGATCAAGCAAAACGGCATCCGCGTCAACGACCGGGCGATCAGCGACGAAAATTACGTTTTCGACGAAAGCGACATTGTTGACGGACAAATAAAAATCGCTCAGGGCAAGAAGAAATTCGGCCTGATCAAACAGGCCGGTTGACAAAAAACGGCGGGCTTGTTAAAATAAGGTTTCTGAAAACTATTATTAATCAATTAAAACTTCATACGTTATGACAGACGCAAAAATCGAAAAAGTGATGACCAGCAATTTGCTTTACACTTTGTTTTTCACAGACGGCAGTTCGCTCGAAATTTACAAAAGCCAATTTCGCGGCGTTTCCCGTCCGAAGGCCGGAGACATGTTCGGAATCCGCCAGGAAAAACAGACGGACGGAAGCATTGTTTCCCGGATATTTCTCAACGGAAAGGAAGTCAGGGGAAAAACCCTTTAACAATAATTCATCAACCCAATTAATTTTTTTGCTTATGTTAGAAAGAAATCTGACCGTCGCTTCCGTTGAAAAGCGGGACGACAAGTATGGAATCTGGCCGGAAATGTCCACGCCGTTTTCGCTGCCCTGCATCCTTTTCGGCGATCGAAAACCCCAGCGCGGCGACAGTATCGTAATTGAGTGCGAAGGCGACAATATCGTCGGCGCCCTGTGGAACGGAACCCGCATTCTCGGCCCTGCCCGGCCCTAAGCCGGCAGCAAACCGCAACAAGACCGCATGTTGACAAAACATGCGGTCTTTCGCGCTTTAAAGCCCGCCGCAAAAAGCTATTGACAAGCCCGCAAAAAACGCTATATTACAGAAAAACTTGCGTTTAACACTAAATTTTAAGAGTATAAAGACATGGCAAAAGCAATCAAAGTTAAAGTTAAAATGGAAAGCACCGCCGGAACCGGTACATTTTTCGTTGCCGAAAAAAATCCGAGAACCCATCCGGAAAAGCTGTCCATGAAAAAATACGACAAGAAGTCGAAAAAACACGAAGAATTCGTTGAAAAGAAGCTGAAGTAATTATCTGCCGAAAGATACAGTTTTTCAATGCCGGTTGTTTGCAGCCGGCATTTTTCGTTGTACAATCCGACTAACCGGCAACAATCAGAAATATGACGGACAAAAAGCATTCTTTGTTATCTGTTGTCTGTATAAACAATTATTAAACAAAAAATTATGAAAACCAGTATCAATTATATTTGCGGAAGCGTTTATGTCGAAGCAACCATACAGAGAATCGCCCTTTTTCCGGTTCTTCCGAATGGCAAAAAAGCAGAAACAAAAACAAAATGTTCCATCCTCACCGAGGACGGAAAAGTATTTTCGTTTTTTGCCGATATGCAATCAAAGTTTTTGATATGCTCATGCTGACGAAGGAAAATGACGAGGTCAAATTCGATTACGATCCCGCCTGTTCCAGCTTGGATTATTTTACCAGCAAAACGATCCAAGCGTAATCCGCAAAAAAATCAAAAGCATCTTTCAAAAGAAAGATGCTTTTTTTATGCTTAGAACGAAGAGCAGGCAGACGCGGCCATTTCGGTTCAATCATAAAGGCTTGCAAAGTTTTAAGCGGGCGTTTGAAGTTCAAACGAACCAATACCGCTTGCGCCGGCTTGCGGAAAGTTTATCCGCATTTGCCGGACTGCCGCCATTTTGTCCCCATTTTGATATTGACACAAAACGTCTTCCGCAGTATTTTGTCCAAAGAACATAATTATTAACTTAATCATCATTCACAATGAAAACTTTATTTGCATTTTTTGCGATCCTGGGGATTGCCGGCGGAATTTTGGCTTTTTGCTTTTTCTCGCCCGTAATTGCGGCGTTTGCCCTTTTTCTCTATCTGCTGGTCGGCGGGGGCTTTGTTTTCAGCTTTGCGTACAACCACGGTTTAAGAAAAAAATGGCTGGCCGACCCCATTCTTCCGGATTCTCCGGAATTTGACGACTTTTTCTGGAAACTGACGCCCGTCAACCAGGACTGGTACATCGAAGAAATTCTGCACAGGGAAGGCTTGTTGCGGCTGATTGAAAAATGCGAAGCCGAAATCGTACAAACCTGGCAGGATACGGAAACGGACAGGGAAGAAAAGATTGAAAGAAACGACCGCTGCCTGAAGCGTCTGAAAGTGCTTACCGGCATGCTGGACTTCAACTACGGACTGAGGCCGTATTAACCTCCGAAAGAAAAAATTATTAATTTTTTAACACCGACACACAAATGCAGACACAAGTTTTGAAAACCGCCGACGGATTCAAGGCAGAAGTTACCCTTCGCAGCATTGTCCGGGCTCCTTTTTACAAACACGGCAAAGAAGACGGCAACATTCTGAAATATCTGGCCGCAACCGCGGACGGAAGTTATTTCGCCTTCTTCATCGACCTGAAAGAAGACGAAGAGATACTGGAGCTTATTTTGTTGGCGGAAAAAGGCGACAGAGTTGTTTTTGAGTTCCAACAGGGCGAAGAAAAACGTTGCTACGTCAAAGACTTCATCAACCAAACGGCGCACCGGAAACAACTGCTCCGAGGCTGATTTTTCATCTGCACCGCACCTTCCTTAAAACGGAAGGTGTTTTTTGTTGCCATAAACATGCAGTTCAACGCGTTGCATGCGTCTTTCTTTAAGTTTCCCGCATATCTTTCGCAAAATTCCCTTACGGAAGGCTGTTTACGGAAGGTGTTTTTTGTTGCAAAAACGTACGTTGATACGTTGCATCCCCCCTTCTTCGCTTTTTCGTCCGTCTCCCGCAAAATTTACTTTTTGCTGACAAAGCGGTTGTCTTTAATGTAAAAACGCCAGGGCTTGTCCTTATACTCTTCGGCATAATCAATTCCGATCCGCGGACGGGCAACAAAAGGATAACCGCCTTTGCCGGGACTGATCCAGACGGTGTTTCCGCCAAGGTCGATACCGTCATGTTCGCGGCGGGTAACAGCCAGCGCCTGACAGAGTTTTCCGGGGCCGGTAGTCAGGTTGGCCGGATTTTCGCATTTGCGCCGGCGCATCATCGTTTCCAGCCCGGACACCGGTTCCAGCGAGCGGATCAGAACGGCGTTGGCGGTTCCTTCCGGCCCGGCCACCACGTTAAACTGATTATACATGCCGTAAACGAAAAAGACGTAGGCGCAGCCGCCGGGTTTGAACATGGTTGCCGTCCGCGGCGTTTTCTTGTTCGGCCAGGCATGGCAGGCCTTGTCGCAGCTGCCGATATAAACTTCCAGTTCGGTGATCATGCCGGCAGTCAGTTCGCCGTCGATTTCGCTGCACAAATAGGCGCCGAGAAGGTGATTTTGCGCCAGTTCAAAAGCGTCCCCCCGATAGACGGCCGGAGAGAGGCGGCGGGAAAAATCCGGTTCCATGTTTTTTCCTTTCTGTTTATGTTTGCATCGCTGAGTTTACGGCATTTTTTATAAAAAAACAACCGTCCCTCTTTCTCCCTTTCGGAAACAGGCATCCCCGCCCGAACCGGGTGTTCCCAGGCCACACATAAGCCGGTTAAATTCGGAACCGGAAACCGGACATTTCCCGTCCGACCGGGATTTCTAAAACAGCTGCAAAGCCGGGGTTTTGGCCATGTCCAAAGCGCGGAACAGCGTTGTCCCGACACCTTAAGCATTCGGCCCAGGGCAAACTCGGGGGACTCTGCCAGGCATATAATAAAATTTTTTCTCATTTCCCCTTGACTTCCGTTTTTAACTTTATATATTGGTGTGCTCAATTTGATTATTGGATTATTATTAACAATTAAATTCATATTGCTTATGATTGAAAAATTACTGTTCTTTTTAATGTATTTGTGGGCTTTGGGTAATTTTACCGCAGCTTTGTCCGTTATTCTTTACCGCACCGTTAAAACCCCGCACCGGCAAAAACAATGGCACAACCTGGTTCAAGGCAGCATGTTTTTGAATATGGGCGCCGTTTTGCTGATTTCCGGCGGAACATTGCAGCATTTTTATCTGTGGCTGCTGATGACGGCAAACCTGTTTCTCGCTTCGTGGTGCGTTCGCATAATGCGCCATCGTTACGAAACGCGGCTAAAAGACCAAAAACTGACTTTTCGGATCGTCCGGGTTAAGCACAACACGGCTCACGGAACGGTAGAAATTGACGGAATCCGCTATCGCGCTTACATTCCTCCGGTATGGGTAAAAGAACATCTGGATGAAAGCGGCCGGCTGTTTCCGGGAACTTACAAAAGATATCAGGCGCAAACGGTGCAAAAAGCGCGGTTTAAGCGTTTTGTTCCGGTTTACGGCAACGAGGACAGACCGCTGGTCGAACTCGGCTGATATTCTTACTAAGACTGAAATTCAAGAAAGGGAGCGGCAGGAAACCGCCCCTTTTTATTTTTTTAAATTTCCGGTTCCCGCTTTTTTCGTCTTCGGCAACAACCGGCGCAAATCCGGCCGCCAGCCGATTTTATAATTGCCGCGCAAATAGTCGGCGGCCGTTTTCCCGTCTGATCGGCAATGTTCCCGTCCGCACCGAGAGCCAGCAGCCGTTTTATGTTTTTTGGAAAACTTCCGTAGCAGGCCGCGGCACACAAGGCCGTCATTCCCTCAAAATTTTTCCTGTTTAATTCACAGCCTTTTTCCAACAGCAGTTCCAGCAATTCGGAACAATGATAAAAACAGGCCGCCACCGTCAACAGCGGACTGCCGTCGTCCAGACAGACTTTCGGGTCGGCGCCGGCATCGAGCAGTTCGTTTACAATTTTCGGCCGATTGCGATAAAAAACCGCGGCCATCAGCGGATTTTTGCGCAAATCCCCGTCACCGGCGAGCGACGCGCCGGCTTTGATCAGTTCGCGGATCACCGGCAGCGGCTGCCGCCGCGACAAAGCCGCAACCAGAGGCGGCTCGCCGAATACGCCGACATGATTGACGTCGGCGCCTTCCCGGAGCAAACGCCGAATGATCCGCAGCGGCACTTTACGGTGATTTTTAAGCGCATAATGCAACGCCGCCGTTTTGTTTTCCCGGCGCATAAGCGATTTCCACGCAAGCTTTCTCCCCGTCAGATAAACAATTCCGGAGAAAATCGCGCCAATGCATAAAAAAACAGACAATTCCATAACTTCTTCCTCTTAAGCGAACAATTGTAATCTCCGCAGAGTTTTTTTAAAGCAAAAACTTGTTTCGGCATTTTCTTTGTGTTATCTTTTCCACAGTTTTTACCAAGAAGCTCAACATCATGAAAAGAATCATCATTTTCAGACACGGCGAATACGACGGCAGCGGAGAGCTTGACGCTGACGGCGCAAAGGCGGTTTTCGCCCGGGCAAAGCTGATCCGGCGGGAAACGGGCCGCGCCGCAACGGTTTTCACTTCTCCGGTACTCCGGTGCAGACAGACGGCACGGGTGATCGCGCTGGCAATGGACGGGGCTGAAACCGAAGACGAGGAACTGCTGGCGGAAAATTGTTCCGACCGGGCGCATGAGTGCAAAAACAGACTGATTGCCCTGGCCGAAAGGCAGGACGGCGACACGATCGCAGCCGTTTCGCACGAACCCAATGTCAGGCGGATGTTTAACGTCGGCCTGCGTCCGGGAACCGAAATTATGTTTGAAGCGGACGACTGGCGGCAGATTTTCGACCGCCCGGCTCAAAACCTCATTTCCCGGGTTCAAAACTATTCCGAAGAATATTTCAGAAGTTATTTCAGAAGTTATTTCATACCTGAATGCGGCGAAGAAGATTTGGCAAAACTGCGCAGTCTCGATTTTCTGGCCGGGCGTCTGTAAAACCGGTTTTTCACAAAAAAAGAGCCGAACCGCAAAGGTCCCGCTCTTTTTTTTATCGGTTTAACGGCCGTTGCATGCTACCGACGGGCAAATTTGCCGGTCCGTTCGCGACGACGCCGCTTTTTCGGATTTTCCCGCATTTCTCCCTCAAACGGCGGGAAATACGGCACCAGTTCGTTGTTGAACTTCATGTTCACCCGCCAGCCGTGCGCATCCTGAGGATTGGGATCATCGGCGCGGCGTTTTTCGCGAATCCGCATAAATTCGCCGATCGGCGCATAGTCGGGCATGTCTTCCGACATTCCCCGCAGGGTACCGGGCACATACCTCATCCGCGGCATCAACGACTGAGCCAGCAGCGCGTTGACCGGACCGCTGAAGGTCACTTCCGCCCCGTCACCGTCTTCCTTGTCCTGTATCAGATATTCGTATCCGCTGCAGGCGGTGATGATCCGCATATATCCCTGTCCGAGCAGCACCAGCGTGTTGTTTACCGAACGTCCGGGCTCCATGAGGGTGATATGACCGCATTCTTCGTCGCCGTCAATATTCCAGCGTTTGCCGTCGCCCATGCGAATTTTATACATCAGAACTTTGGTGGTCTGCGTAATTTCAAAGCGGAAAAAGCTTTGGGTGAATTCTTTCTTTTCCATACGATTGTTTTTAATTGGTTAATAATTCTGTTGACGAAATCAGTATAACCGCAAAAAACAATTAAAGCAAGAATTTTGTCAAAAAATCGGACAGAAAACAGTCACCGCCATTCAATCGACACAATTTCCGGCACGCTGCAAAAACGCACCGGCAGAATACTGGTACCGAGCCCGACCGAGGTAATCAGCCGGCGGCCGTTTTCCTCCTTTAGCCCGCGCAGATATTTCTGTCCGTAACGGGAATTGGCTATCGGCGCACCGAAACCGGGAACATAAACCTGCCCGCCGTGGGTATGGCCGGCCAGCGTCAGCACCGTTTGCGCGGGAACTTCGGGAAAAACATCCGGCGAGTGGGAAAGCAAAACCGCAGCACCGACAGCGCCGGACAAAGCGCGGCCGACGTCCGGACGGCCGGTCGAAACGTCTTCCACCCCGCCGAGATAAAAGGAAATGCCCTGATAATCAATCTGCCGGCCGTCATTTTGCAAAACCATGATGCCGCGGGCGGCAAGCGCCGCCGCCATCTCTTTCTTGCCGTACCATTCGTCATGGTTGCCGAGCACGGCAAAGACACCGGCCGGAGCTTTTATTTCCGCCAGACCGGCGGCTATTTCTTCCGCCGGCATCGATACCGACCGCAAATGACCTTTGGCAAAATCGCCGCCCAAAAGCACTATATCCGGCTTTTCGGCATTGATGGTCGCCACGATTTTACGCAGCCTTTCCTTTGAACCCGGGGTCAGATGGAAATCGGAGGCAAAAACCATTTTCAGCCCCTTCATGTCCGGCGCTTCCAGCTGATAGCGGCTGACCCGGAGCAAGCGCGGTTCCACCGCAAAAACCCATATCAGCAGCAAAGCTTCAATAAGCACCAGAGCCGTCAGCAGTTTCATCATTTTTTTATTTCTTTCCCCAAAAATTCGTATCATAAAATTTGACGACAGGATAATTTTCGGCCGCGGAAATTTCTTCATACTGCGGCCAAAAGCGTTCAAAACAGGCGCGATCGATCAAAAGCGAATCATCGTCTTCGGCATTGCGCGCAAGCACCCGGGCCAGCGCCGTTTCCCTGTCGCAGCGCAGCTGATGGAAAACGACGTCTTCGGTCAGCTTCCGCGCCCGCTCATAAGCCCGGCGCCGCGCTTCCCTGCTCCAAAAACCGTAATCGAGAATCGCGTGAGCGCCGGCTTTTACCGTCTGCTCCGCCAGCTTCCAGATCAAAGCGTCAACCCGCTGCCAGGCATCGCGAAACTCCTCTTCCGGCAGATTTCGTCCGTACAGGGCATGCATAAACCCGTCATGGGTAAAACGCACCGCCGGCAATTCGCGCTCAAGCCGCCGGGCGAAAAAGGTTTTGCCGAATCCCATATAACCGACGATCAGATGAACCGCCGCCATTTTCTATGCGCCGTCCCGCGCGGCGACCTGTTCCAGTTTGTGACGGATTTCCGCATAACGGTCGTTTTTCAGATATTTCCAACACCGTTTAAGCGTATCCGCCGCGGCAAGCGGCGAGGTCCGGTCCAGATTGTATCCCTGCTCCAGCAGCCTTTCCAGGCAGTAGTAGTTGCCGATAAACGACAAAGCGATCCCGATTCCGTAACCGACGTGTTTGAAATCAAACAGCGGATAGTAACCGACCTCGCTGTCAAACAAGCGGCAGGCGACGGCCAGTCCCAGCACCCAGAGCAGCCCTTCTTTGACCATTCCGCGAAAGAAAAAACCGAACGGTCCGATGAGTAAAAACAGCCAGCTGAACCCCGGCCTGATTTTTCGCGTTTTGCCGGTTTCCGGATTATAAAGGATCAGATTGCGCAAATCCGCCGCGCTTTCCCGTTTCGCGTCCATTTTCATTTTCCCTCATGATACAAAAACACCGATATTTGAAACATTATCAGTTCTTCGTCTGCCGATCAACCGCTTTGTTGAAAAAAACGGCTGACGACGAAAAATGATGACTTTTAAAAATTTTTCGGTTATAATGCAGCCCGTGTTTTAACAAAGACTAAGACTGATGAAAAAAATTGTATCGGCGGAAGAAGCCGGAAAAATGATCCGCGAAAACTGCTCGCTGATGGTCGGCGGCTTTTTGCGCTGCGGCACCCCCGTAAAAGTTATTGAAGAAATCATAAAAAACAAAACCGGCAACCTGACCCTGATTGCCAACGACACTTCTTATCCCGAACATGACCGCGGCCGGCTGATTGCCAACCGGCTGGTTAAAAAGGCGATCGTCGGCCATATCGGCACCAACCCCGAAACCGGCCGCCAGATGAACGCCGGCGAACTGGAGGTGGAACTGGTGCCGCTGGGAACGCTGGCCGAAAGAATCCGCTGCGGCGGCGCCGGACTCGGCGGTTTTCTGACACCGACGGGTGTCGGCACGGTGGTGGAAAAAGGCAAAACCGTAATTGAACAGGACGGCCGCAAATACCTGCTGGAAAAACCGCTTCGGGCAGATGTGGCACTGGTTTACGCCGGCAAGGCCGACCGCTTCGGCAACCTGTTTCTCGACGGCACCACCCGCAATTACAATCCGGTGATGGCCACCGCCGCCGAAATCGTCATCGCCGAAGTCGACGAACTTTGCGACGAGCCGCTTAATCCGGCAGAAATCACCATTCCCGGAATTTTCATCGACTATATCGTCAAATCTAACGAGGATTAACATGCTTTCCAAAGAACAATGCCGCGAAATCATCGCCCGCCGGGTGGCAAAGGAATTTGCCGAAGGCGACGTCATCACTCTGGGCATCGGCCTGCCGACGGAAGTCGCCAATTACATTCCGCACAATATGCATGTCATTTTTCAGTCGGAAAACGGCT
>OGMF01003587.1_pt1 | contig 11481 bp, 7 predicted proteins | sample 1572921 | NCBI WGS metagenome assembly OGMF01 (sample SAMEA2581919, study PRJEB24529) | metagenome | biome: Human gut stool | place: China | collected 2011
TGTGTATGAATTAGTTGGCTGATTTTGTAATATTTAATGAATGTCCCTATATATGCGTACGTGTAGGGCTGTGCGTCAGTATGTGTGGGTGCATGTCTGCTAACACTCAGGTTTCATTTAAGGTCATAAGTATAAATATAGTCGGGTCGGCCGGAATTAACAGCATAAAGAATATCATCTTCCGATATAGCATAGATGTCAAAAGGGAAATCAAAACAGATGCGCTTCTTCAATTCGCCTTTCCAGTTCCAAAGTTGCAATTCCTGGATAAGCTTCTCGTCCGAATAGATTTCTTCTGTACTATATTTATTATTATACAAAACGGCAATATATTTGGAATTAAACTTTAATTCATGAAACACCGGCCTTAGTTCAACAGAAGTCGAAGGAACACAAGCATTGTCTATTACCTGTATATGTTTCAACAAATTACCCTTTATGTCATAAATGCGTATCAAATTCTGATGAAGATAGAAATCACATATACAATCATGGGCAACATCTCCGGCTGTCAGTTTATAATTAGTAAAGAATCGCCTCTCTTCATTCTCTGATTTCCGGGGAAATTCTCCAAAAGAACTATATCCGCCATTCTTATATATAATATGTTCACCGGTGCTTCCGTTTGTCAGACCTGCCAATATGTAGTAATCATCCCCCAATCTCACTAATTGATTGATAGCATCAGGAAGAGTGATATCATTATTCCTTTTTATTACCAGCGTTTTATCCTCAAAGCAAACTTCTCGCTCTATATCAGAGTCCAAGATAAAGAAGCTGCTATCGGTAGAAGCGTAATAATCACGTCGCGGATTTATTAACTCATTAGGGCCATTCCCTTTCCTGCCGCATGAAAACAAATGAGCAAAATCATCACGGTCCCAAATGGAATAAATGGAGTCCTTCAATTTGGGCTCCATTATAATCAGGTAGTTCTGCCAAACATTTATGCTAAGAGGATATATTAATAAACTGTCAGTGGGATATAATTTGAAAGATAACTGTTCAACCTCTATGTCTTGCAAACATATTGAATCTTTCTTATATTCATCACAACAGCATAAAAGGAATAATATACCGCATAAATATAATTTAAATCGTGTTCTCATACTCAGTCATAACGATCATAAAAACATTACATTTCTCCCTGCCTGCAACTTACATCTTTCAGTTTCCCCTGAAATCCATTCAGCGTATCTCCTATCTGCTGCAAAGGAAAGACCAAGGTTTCTTGATAGCGCATCTCATCCATCGACTTATATTTGGGATTATAAACCCGCATGGTTCTGCCTTCCAGGCGCTCCTGCAATTTACCGTCCACATACAGGGAAGTACCCTTATAATCTCCTTCGATGCGGATGGAAGACCATCTGCCGGCCGGAAGACGATAAGAATTAAACACAAATGTGTAACCGTCGCGAGAGAAGGCAATCCGCCCCGTATTCTCCCAGTTTGTATATACCGTGGCATGAGCGCCTTTAAACAGCACACCGCTGATATTCGTCTTTTCGTCCGGACAGATTTTGAATTCCACCGTATAGGGATAGCCCACTTCCTGCAAAGCTGTCTGAACCGTATCCTTACCGGTAAAGAGCAGTTCCTTGCCGGGAACCGTCAGAGCAACATCTTTATTGGGAGAAATTTTACCCGACAGGTTAATGCCCGGCGCTTCGGGCATCTCTTTGCAAAGAGCCTCAAATGCTTTATAAGGCACTTGTTTGTTGTCTCCCTTCCACAGTCTTTCGGTCAGCACCTGAACGGCCGGAAAAGCACGGATATGCACATCCTGTTGCGAAATACCGTTGCCACACTGGTCATTCCATACGGCAAACATTCCGCCCAATACCCCCGGAGTGCCTTCGGGAAGTGTCTGCTTGCGGTTTATCATCCAGGGAGTCCATGTCTCATACAGCCATTGATGGTCCAAAAACTCGCGATAGTAGCCCGCACCGGGCACAATATACAGATAGGTATCGCAAGTATTGATAAGCTTATATCCATCTTTTAAAGATACTTCCGGATCTACCCAGTCATACGACCACGCATTTACCGTTACTCCCTCTGCCTTTACAGGAGTCTTTCCGGGAAGCCATTTCAAGCCTCCCCACATACGCGGAGTCTTACCATACTTCTCAATGTACTTCAAGTAGCGGTCAGTGAAATAACGATACTGCTCGGCTTCTTTCTTATTGTATTCATCCGTACCGATATGCACATCAGGGCCTATAAACACGGGATTCTCTCCTCCGATATACTCGTCCAGCAACGAATCTACAAAATGATAGGTTTCCTCCTTATACAAATCCAAATGGTCCATACCATACTCTTTGCTACCTATTTCAGGGTTATAGTGAGTGAACGCCAATGAATGGGCAGGAATGTCTATTTCAGGAATCACATTCACCCCATATTCCATCCCCAGCCGTTGCAAATCGGTAAACTCTTTCTTGGTATACGAGCCGTCTTTTGCGGTCAGACCGGGAAAACGTTCACTTTCAAGACGGAATGCAGCATAAGTCTTGTTCCAGTCATTGTCAAAGAACTGAGGAAAACCGTTATCGTTCAGATGAATCTGGAACTCATTCATCTTATAGAAAGAAAGTATCTTCACATATTGCTTCAAATAGTCCAATGTAAAGAACTTGCGACCGGCATCAATCATAAAACCACGGTTAGGAAATAAAGGGAAGTCGCGTGCCGTTCCTTTCGAAATCTTTCCCTGCTGCTTATAAAGCATCTGTAGCAGCGTACGGGTTCCCCAGAACACTCCCTTTCGGGTGGGCGCTTCAATCCCGGCATACCGGTTCACCGACAGTTTATAGCCTTCATCACCCAACTCCTTGTCCGGCTTCATCAAAGCCATATAAATATCATTTTTGCCCGGTTTGCCGATTTTCACGGAATAGTTCCACCCCATCATCATGCTCAAGTCATCTGCCAATATCTCGGCGGTAGACAAAAGCACAGCCTCATCAGCAGGGTTGACGACAATATTACCTTCGGCAGGAAGAGCCAGTTTGCCACTGCCACCTTTCCATTGCTGAAGAGCGGGAATTACTTGGGGACACGGTTCTTGTGCAGAAATCGCACAACATGCTATCCACAGACAGCATAGAATAAAAAAATTTTTCATAAGCATTGAGGTTTTAAAAAAGGTTGTATCAAAAGTATATACCGTTGACGATTTGACAGCATCATCAACGCTTTGACACACCTCCGACTATTTTCTTGATATCATTCAGTTTATTCAAAGCTTCAAGAGGAGTCAGATTATTGACATCCAAATTCAGAATCTCATCACGTACCTGACACAGTACGGGGTCGTCCAGTTGGAAGAAACTGAGCTGCATCCCATCTCGGCCGGAAGCTATCTCCGCCGTCGGTTTGGCAATTCCCTGCTGACGGTTGTCCGTCTCCAATTGGTGTAGGATATCGTTTGCACGTTTCACGATACTCTTCGGCATACCGGCCATTTTCGCCACATGGATACCAAAAGAGTGCTCACTGCCTCCCCTCTCCAACTTACGCAGAAAGATGACTTTATTATCGACCTCCTTCACCGATACATTGTAGTTTTTAATGCGTTTGAAGGATTTCTCCATTTCATTCAGCTCATGATAGTGAGTAGCAAAAAGCGTACGCGCCTTTGCACGCGGATGTTCATGGATGTGCTCCACAATCGCCCATGCAATAGAGATGCCATCGTAAGTGGAAGTGCCCCTGCCCAACTCGTCAAACAGCACCAGACTGCGTGGAGAAAGGTTGTTCAGGATATCTGCTGCCTCATTCATTTCTACCATAAAGGTAGACTCTCCCACCGATATATTATCGCTGGCACCCACACGGGTGAATATCTTATCCACCATACCGATACGGGCACTCTCTGCAGGAACAAAACACCCGATTTGCGCCAACAGCGTAATCAATGCCGTCTGGCGAAGCAAAGCCGATTTACCTGCCATATTAGGTCCCGTGATAATGATAATCTGCTGACTGTCGGTATCCAGATACACATCATTGGCAATGTACTTCTCTCCCACCGGAAGCTGTTTCTCTATTACCGGATGGCGTCCCTGCTTAATATCCAGCACATCACTGTCCTCTACTATCGGACGGATGTACTTATTCGCTCCGGCAACATTGGCAAAAGCAAGCAGACAGTCCAGACGGGCTATCTGATTGGCATTTATCTGAATGGCAGGGATATATTCGGCAAGGGAAAGAACCAAATCATTATAAAGCTTGGTTTCGAGTGCCATAATCTTATCTTCCGCACCCAGAATCTTTTCTTCGTATTCCTTCAGCTCCTGTGTGATATAACGCTCTGCGTTGACCAACGTCTGTTTGCGAATCCACTCGGCAGGCACTTTGTCCTTATGTGCATTACGCACCTCTATATAATAACCGAATACATTGTTATAGGCAATCTTCAAGCTGGGGATGCCGGTCTGGTCACTCTCACGCTGCTGCAACTGCAACAAATAATCCTTCCCCGAGAAAGCAATGCGGCGCAACTCGTCCAGCTCTTCACTGACTCCATCGGCTATCACACCTCCCTTGTTCACCAGCAACGGAGGATCATTCTTTATCTCTTTGGCTATTTTCTCGCGTATATTAAGACAGAGATTGAGTTGTTCACCAATACGCCGCAAACTGTCATTATCGGCATTCAGGCAAGCATTCCTGATAGGCTCGATGGCTTGCAGCGCCACCTTCAGCTGAACCACCTCACGCGGAGAGATACGTCCCACGGCAGCCTTGGACACGATGCGTTCCAAATCACCGATGAGATGCATTTTCTCTTCTATGAACTCTTTAAAATCCGGTTCGCGGAAGAAATACTCCACCACATCCAAACGTTCATTGATAGGCTTCTCATCCTTCAATGGAAACACCACCCAGCGTTTCAGCAGACGTGCTCCCATCGGACTGATGGTTTTGTCGATAACATCCAGCAAGCTCGTACCACCATCATTCATACTGCCCAGCAATTCCAGACTTCGGACAGTAAATTTATCCAAGCGCACATAGCGGTCTTCCTCAATACGCGAAAGCGAAGTGATATGGCCGATTTGATAATGTTGCGTCATGTCCAGATATTGCAGAATGGCACCCGAAGCGATGATGCCGTTCTTAAGATGCTCCACACCAAAGCCTTTCAAATTCTTCGTTTCAAAATGTTTCAGCAGCTTCTCGCGGGAAGAAGTCTCGGTAAACACCCAGTCTTCCAGCTCAAACGTAAAGAACTTATTGCCGAAGTTACCTTCGAACATTCCCCGCTTTCCACGTTCAAACAAAATTTCTTTGGGAGCAAAGTTATTCAACAGCTTATCCACATAGTCAAACGGTCCTTCCGCCGTTAGAAACTCACCTGTAGAAATATCCAAAAAAGCAACACCACACGCAGACTTGCCGAAATGAACTGCCGCCAAAAAGTTATTTTCTTTATACGAAAGCACATTGTCATTGATGGCAACCCCCGGAGTCACCAATTCGGTAATACCCCTCTTCACCAGCTTCTTTGTCAGCTTCGGGTCTTCCAACTGGTCGCAAATGGCCACACGCTTACCGGCGCGTATCAGTTTCGGCAAATAAGTATCCAAAGCGTGATGCGGGAAGCCCGCCATTTCCACACTCTTACCTTGTCCGTTGGCACGCTTGGTCAGTGTAATTCCCAGTATTTCAGAAGCAACAACAGCATCTTCGGAATAGGTTTCATAGAAATCTCCACACCTGAAAAGCATAATTGCATCGGGATGCTTTGCCTTCAACTCAAAAAACTGCTTCATCATCGGGGTTAAAACCACATCGTTTGCCACTGTTGTATCCTTTCTTTTTAAAGTTCTTAAATGTCGGACAAAGATAGCAAATCGACTTTTGATTTTAAAAAAGTGAAAGGAAAAGTTTTACACTATTTATCCTTTCCGCAGCTACACAATATCTACAATAATCTTTGCTTCTTTCAATTTTCGGAGCATCTTTGCTTCTTTCATTGAGCGTGCCGGCATCTTGCCATGAGCCAACCGCCATACTTTCCACGGAGTAATCTGATACTTGAATGCCAGACTACAATAAACAATATATACCCCAATAAATACCAAAATATTAACCGCATAGTCATTTTATTGTTTATATCTTTGTGCACATAAACAAATAAAGACAATGAAAAAGATAGAAGTAAAAGAGCTGAAAGACAACATGTTTGAGACAATCAGCAAAGAATGGATGCTGGTAACCGCCGGTACAAAAGATAAATTCAATACAATGACTGCCAACTGGGGCGGCATCGGATTCTTATGGAACAAGCCGGTAGCCTTCATCTTTATCCGCCCCGAACGCTACACGTTCGATTTCATAGAGCAGAATGATTATCTCACTCTCTCTTTCTTGGGCGAAGAGTATAAGGATGTTCATAAAATTTGCGGTTCTAAGTCAGGGCGAGACATAGATAAAGTGAAAGCAACAGGACTTCAACCCTTATTCACCGAAAATGGAAGTATTACTTTTGAACAAGCCCGGCTGACCTTTGAGTGCAAGAAACTGTATGCCGATATGATTAAGCCGGAAGACTTTATCGACCAAAGCATTATCGACCGATGGTATGGAGAAGCACACGGAGGCTTTCACAAAATGTATGTGGTAGAGATTGTCAATGTATTGGAGGCAATCTCATAAAACGCGCGGCTGAGTTCCTAAAATGGAAAGCATATATCCTGTTCTTGGCACAGTTTCCAAGGACAGGCTCTCGTCTTCCGACAGATATTTCCGCAGTCTCGCCACATAGTTATTCAAACTCTGCTCGCTGCCGGAAGTACCCTCCCACAGTTCCTGCACTATCTGTTCGCGACTTACTGTTTGATTCATGTTCTGTGCCAACAATTTCAGCAGTTTATATTCAAAATCAGTCAGCCTTCTCACAGGTTCCTCGCCTTTGAACAACATACTGTCTCCGGCTCTCAGATTGAACATTCCGATGGATAGTCCTTTCGGATGAAAACATGGCGTGTGCCTGCGTATGTAAGCCACCAACTCCTCCATTTCGAAAGGCTTTCGCAGATAAGCGATGCCACCTGCATCCAGCGCCCTTGCCACTTCCGAACCGGCTATGTGTGAAGAGACAAATAAAACCGGTGTATCGGGAGCCGTCAGCTTGAGTTCCGCAACGGCATCTATTCCATTCTTCTCTCCTATCTCTACATCCAGCACCATTATGTCCGGCTGCATTTCCTGAACCACACCCTGAATCCCTACCAGCGTAGTGCAATACTCCGCAGCATAGCCCGAAGCCCTTAATGCCAAAATCACCACTTGACCCAATGCGATGTCATCGTCTACAAACAAAACTTTTGTCTTCTCCATCCGTCTTTTCTCCTTTCAATCAACGACATGGAATAATGAATGTAAAAGTGCTTCCTTCACCTTCGGCACTCTTCACCATTATCTCCCCTCCATGTTCATTTATAATATATTTGGATTGTGCCAATCCTATGCCGTAACCCTTCTGCTGTTGCTCTTCGCTTCGGGGGACCCGATAGAACTGGGTGAACAATTTCTTCTGATGGCATGGGGCGATACCCCAACCATTGTCTTTGACAGATACACGCAACCGCTCATTCACAATGGAGAGCGAGACCTCTATCCTCACTCCTGCATCCGAATATTTCAAGGCATTCTCCATCAGGTTACGAATCACGTTCTCTATATACATACCGTCGGCCATTACCTGCAAACCCGCAGGAAGCTCATTGATGATGCAGATGGTATGGGGCTTGCCCGGATAGAGGCAGGACAACTCCTTCTTCACTCCCTCTGCCATTTCCGGAACATCGATCAGGCTTTTATTCAATACCACCTGATGACGATCCATGCGTGCGGTCATTAATAAGGCTTCTATATTGGAAATCAAACGCCTAACACCCGCTTTACTCGTTTCAAGCATCTCCTTGGTCTCTTTGTCGGGTGTTGTCTGTTTCAACCACCCCATCATCGTAATAACACTGTTCAATGGAGACTTCAAATCATGAATAGTGCCATTAATGGTCATCTCCCTCTTGCGAAGCAATGCTTCCTTCCGGCGAATGGCTGTCAGCTGGAAAAACAGACAAAGCAACACCAGCAGCATCATGCAGGCAGAAAGAGCCAGCGTCCAAAGCTGATGCCTTAGAAAATGAGACATAGGAATATCTGCCTTTATCTGAAGATATTGCAAGCCTTTTGTGCCAATAGGATGAAGCTGAGATACATAATCAGGCGTATGGCTTTCCAAGTCTCCAACAGAAGAAATCATTACGGTGTCTTTATCATAAAGAAGGAATTGATGAGGATGATGGACAATGCTGTCTGACGCACGCCAAAGGCTGTCCAAAGTGTTTAAATTCAAGGGAAAACCAGACTTCAATAGAAGATCTTGCATCAGCTGGTCAACTATTTCCCCAGCGGTTCCTCCAATTCCTGCTTTTTGAGCTGCTATAACATCAATAGTATCTGCGCCTCCCGGTAAACGACGAAGACTGTCTATTTCCTCCTGAGTCATATGCGATATATGTTTTCGCATTATTCTAGGACGCTCTTTAGGTTTTACCCCTACTCTTAATGCATCTCGAATTATCCTTTCACGAGTAGAAAGTTTTTGTACTATATCTTCTATCCCTATTATTTTTTCATCAACATATCGATTATACAGACTATTTATATAACTTACTTGCAGACAGACTGTTGCCACAATTGCTACTAATGTTATATAATAATATTTCTTCATCTTATAATCTATTTTAGAATGCAAAGATAATCGTTTCAAGTCAAAAAGATTATAAAATGATTATGTTTTTATTATAAACGCTCCATACAGAACTACTTACCTTTGCAATAGCAAAACTTAAAAAACAATTGATATGACAAAAACACTCATTACACTCCTTTTGGGAGTCATATACAGTTGGCCGGCTATAAGCATGGCACAAGAGGTGGATAATCTGAAAATAGAAGTCACCGGTTCCGTTATCGACAGCCTAAATAATGAACCCATACCATACGCTTCTGTCAGCGCTCTCCTAATGCCCAATCAAACCTGCATTGCAAGAACTGTCCCACACCGTAACGGAACCTTTTTACTGAAATTAAATAAAGATTCTCAATACGCTATAATCATATCCTGTATAGGAATGAAGACCGTAACAAAGAATATAAAGACCGGAACATCTCCTATTAACCTCCATCATATTATGCTGGAAGAAGATTCACAACAGTTGGGAGAGGTGGAAGTCATAGCAAAGAAGCAGCGCATATCACTGACCGACAATGGTTTCTCTTACAGTTTTAAGAACGACAAGACTCTTTTGGCCGAAAACCTTCTTTATGCAATGAAAAAAGTGCCGCTTGTCTCTGTAAGCGGTGATGGAACGCTTTCCGTAAAAGGAGGTTCAAATTATGTCATTTATCTGAATGGAAAACCCTATACTTTGGCCAACTCCAATCCGAAAGAAGTATTACAAAGCATTCCGGCCTCATCCATAGAAAAGGTGGAAGTCATCACCAACCCGGACTTGCGATATGGCATGTCAGAGGGTGGCTCTATTCTAAACATCATCACCCTGAAAAACCAACCTAATAACTACCGCATCATTCTGAATGCCGGCGGAAATACACATCCTGCGGAAAATGCCGGCGTAAACATTCTTTTTACTAAAGATAAACTATCGGCTTCTTTCGGTTACAGTTTCAATAATACACAGCTCGACCACGTACCATCATCGTCCTATACAGAAACATTTCTGAATGAAACGGATAAAACAGTCACCACACAGGAATGGGAAACAGACGGAAATATAACAAATCATCTGATAAAAGGACTATTGGAATACAACATAGATACACTGAACTCTGTCTATGCTGATGCCAACTTCATGCTACAAAGGATTAACATGAACACAATATATAACAATAATTACCAAACACCCTCAAATCCTTATTATCACTCGAATGTATTTGACAAAATAAACCAACACGACGGTGCCCGTGAGATTAATCTGTCATACAGAAACTTATATCCACACAAGAAAAGAGAACGGTTCTTATTAACCTATCGATATGCATTCAACCCGGATAATAAGAAAAACAATGTGACTGAACGCTCCTTCACTGACTCTGAAAATAAAGACAGTTATAATGAATACATCCACAAAGCCAATACAAAAGGTGGATTAACCGAACACACGGTACAAGCTGATTATACTATTCCACTGAATAAGCATACTCTTTCTATAGGAGCAAAAGATATTTATAGAAGGAGCACGTCCAGTCCATTATATTATGAGTGGAATCCCGAAACAGGGACATGGATAGAGGGAAACAAATATGCGCAGAACGAGATAGATAAGTTCAAACAAAAACAGAATATATGGGCTGCTTATTTATCTTACCAGCTACGCCTTAATCAATTTTCCTTCAGTGCCGGTGCTCGTATAGAAAATACTTATAACAAAATAGAGTACAGCAATGAAAAGGAGAATGAGTACTCCTATCACACATTCGACTGGATACCCCGTTTGTTCCTATCCTATACTTTATCACAATATTCCAGTCTTTCTTTATCATATTCTTCACTGATAAAACGTGCTTCCATCTGGCAGATGAACCCATATCAGCAGCAAGTTGATGAATTCTCTGTAGAATATGGTAATCCCGATATCCGCTCGGAAAAAATAAACCAAGTGAACTTATCCTACTATTATTTCTCTAACTCTGTCACTTTTGCCACATGGTTGGACTACTCAAACACGGACAATGCTATCGTCAGATATCCATCCCAACAGAATGAGAAAACAATAGCATATACTTACGACAACTTAGGAAGCTATAATAAAATAACAGGTTCTATCTATATTAGTTATAGCCCCACAGAAGCATTGTCCTTCAATATCAACGGCAGAGTAGGTAAAACCTATATGAAATCTACGCGACTTGATTTCAAGCAACATGCCACGCACTATTCTTTAAATTTAAGCGGAGACTGGAATTTGAAGAATGATTGGACAATAGGAGCACAATGGGGTATTTTTCAGCAAGAACCTGAAATGCAAATAGCATATAATAAGTTCCAAAAGTATTCCTGCTATGTACAGAAACGAATGTTAGACAATAAATTGAACATCAGATTAAATATTAACAGCCCCTTTAGAAATGAGAAATATCGTGAAGCCGTACAGCATGTGCAAAATAGTAATTTTTCAAGGCAAACACGATTTGGTATCGTCGCACGCAGTGTAATGATTGATTTGTCTTATTCATTTGGGTCAGGAAAAACCTCGGCGAAACGAAAAGTCATAATTAATAATGATGACCTTCTTCAAAACACAGGTGTTCGCTGATATCAATACAATTGCCAGCAAGACAGATAGGGAAAGCAGTATAAAACTTTCCTCATCTGTTTTTCTCCTTTCAATCAACGACATGGAATAATGAATGTAAAAGTGCTTCCTTCAC
>OGMF01003593.1_pt1 | contig 11458 bp, 13 predicted proteins | sample 1572921 | NCBI WGS metagenome assembly OGMF01 (sample SAMEA2581919, study PRJEB24529) | metagenome | biome: Human gut stool | place: China | collected 2011
TATTGGATAATATTAAATATAAGTTTTATAATTTTGGCCAGTTTAGTCATTATTTTAATTCTTATATTAAAATAAAAAGTGCCCAGCTTACAGTAATGTAAGTTGAGCGTTTACTATTAAACTGGTAGCGCTCGTCAACCAAAAAACGATTGCTTCCTTTTTTTATTTTATGTAAGTTTTGTTCTTACATACCTAATATAGCATATTTTATTTAGTTAGTCAATTAGTCTTGACTTCTTAAGAATGGAGGAATTTCATAATCATTATCTAAAATCTCTGGTGTTTTTCTTTTAGGAAGTTGTCCATCAAATAATGTTTCATTACTAATTTCTTCATCAAAACCTGTTGCAATTACAGTAACAATAACTTCATCTTGAAGATTTTCATTTTTAATTGCACCAAAGATAATATTAACATCATTATTTGCAGCCTCTCTAACAGTTTCAACTGCATCTTCAATTTCAAATAATGTAAGGTTATTACCACCTGTTACATTGACAATAGCATTTCTTGCTCCATCAATAGTTTCCTCAAGAAGAGAATTTGATACTGCTTGTTTTGCAGCCTCGATTGCTCTATTTTCTCCAGCAGCACAACCAATACCAATAATTGCTGTACCACTTTTTTCCATAACTGTTTTAACATCAGCAAAGTCAAGGTTGATAACTCCAGTAACAGCAATAAGGTCAGAAATTGATTGTACACCTCTATGAAGTACATTATCAACTTCTTTAAATGCATCATCAAATGAAGTAGTTTTATCTATAATATCTCTTAAACGATCATTAGGAATTACAATTAAAGTATCTACATGTTTTTTTAAATCATCAAGACCCAAAAGAGCATTTTCCATTCTTCTTTTACCTTCGAACTTAAATGGTTTTGTAACTATACCAACAGTAAGTGATCCAAGTTCTTGAGCAATCTCTGCAATAATTGGAGCAGCACCAGTACCAGTTCCGCCTCCCATACCACAAGCAACAAAAACCATATCAGCACCAGATAAAGCTTCCTCAAGTTCACTTTTACTCTCTAAAGCAGCAGCTCTACCAACTTCTGGATTTGCACCAGCACCTCTACCACCAGTAATATTTTTACCTATTTGAATTTTATTAGGACATAATGAAGCATTAAGCACTTGTAAATCTGTATTAACTACATAAAACTCTACACTTTGTACTCCTTCTTCAATCATTCGGTTAACGGCATTACAACCGCCTCCACCTACACCAACAACTTTTATTTTTGCTACTTGATCCATTACTAAATTTGACATCTACTTTCCTCCTTAATTATCAAAAAAATATCCATATATTTTGCCAAGAAGAGAATTTTCGGATATGTTTACTTTTTTTGAAGTTCCCCCAAGTTCTTCTTGCTGTTCTAAATCAAATATTGATATCTCAACATTTCTTAATTTTAATCTACTATTATAATACTTTATAGCACCTACTACATTTGAATATCTATTATCTCTAACTCCAAGTTCTTTAACAACTTCATAATTGGCTAAATCTTTAAAGTTATCTTGTATAAAATGTTCAAAATAAGGTAAGTTTGTAACTCCCCCTGTAATTATTATATAACTTATTTCTTTTTTTGTTAAGAGGTTAATTTGCTTTTTTATTAACCCAGCTAGTTCTTTTAACCTCGATATTGCTACATTAGTGGCTTCATACTCTGAAATTTTTCTATCATCACCATTAATATCTTTGATTACAATACTTTCACTAGGTCTTGCCATATGTATATCTGCACAAGTAAAATTTTCTTTTATATAATTTGCATCTTTCTTATTTGTTTTAAACACATAAGCAATATCTTTATCTATTGAGGAAGATGCTATATCAATTATTTCACTAGATGTAAGGATTCCTTTATTAATAATTGATACTGTTAAATTACTATAACCAATATTTACTACAGCACCAACACTTTTAGCATATTCCGGTCTTTTAAATTCATAATAATCATTTATTGGTTCAATACATATATCTAAAACTTTTATATTAAGTTTATTTAAAAATTTTATTATATTATCTGTATTTATTTTAGGTACAACTACCGCAACTACATTAACAGTTAATTTACCTGCAACACATTTAACTGGATTAGATACAACTTCATCATCATTTATAATAAATTTTGTTGGTAAAATTGTAACTAATTCTTTATTATCATCAATTTTTTTATAAATACTTTTTTGCATTGCTTTTGTAATATCATCATGAGTTATAACATTATCTTCATTTGTAATATTAACTGAAGCACTAGAAACAAAACATTCAAGGTTATCAGTGGGTACACAAAGAAGTACACTTTTTATAGGAAGCCCTAACATATTTTCACATTTAGAAAAAACATCTTTAATTGCTATACTAGCACTTTCAGGATTTACTATATAACCTTTCTTTATTCCTTGAGAGGGACTTTCAGCACACGCTAAAATATTAACTTTATTTTTAGTTATTTCTCCGACAACAAGTTTAATACTAAAGGAACCAATATCTAAACATGCTATTATCTTTCTCATACCCTCACCTATTTTTTCTAGTCTTATTATACCTTAACTATTAATTTCTTTCAAGAAATTTTCATATTAAATTAATAAAATCAATTTTTTCTTTAGTATATAGTAATTTAGGCACTTCTAATATAAAAAAGTCCTTAACTTTCTATAAAGAAAATTAAGAAATAATTGACTCAGGGCTTCGAAAGTTTCCTGAGTACCAATTACATACAATTGTACACTAATATTTATAAGTGTCAATTATTTTGGCAAAAAATCTCTGGTCCACACGGGATCCAGAGCTCATCTACAAATTCATTATATATTAGTAAAAAAATAATTACAAGTATTTTAGTTAATAAAGATTAATCAACAATATAATATGGAAAATCATATTTAAAATTATTATTATAATTACCATAAACAAAAAGTTCCTTATTATTTTTCTTAACAAACTCTATTATCTTATCATTTAATAAAGGTCTTAAAATGCATATAAAATCATACTTAAAATGTTTTTCTGTAGTATTTAATACATAATTTAAAATACCAACTTTATAAGTTTTATTCTTAATATTTAATTTATCAATAACTGTATTATAAAATGACATAACATAAATGTTTTTACTTTCATATTTAATTAAAGTTTTAACTAAATTATCTATATCTATAAAAGGATCTTTTATTTCCAAAAGAATTATTTTATTTGTATTTAATTTAAGAACACTTTCTAAAGTATCACATATTATTTCATTTGAATTAAAACTTTTAAATAATTTTCCATCATATAGCATATCGTGGTAAATATAAAACTTTTTATCTTTTGTTTCTCTTACATCACATTCAAATCCATAATAATTTTCATTTATGGCATTAAAAAAAGAAAAAAGTGAGTTTTCTTTTGCAAACTTATGACTACCTCTGTGGGCAATTAATTTATATTCTCTCATACTTTTTTCTTATGAAATATTACATAAAATAATACCAAAATTGTTAAAAAACATATTACTGATATTATCGGAATTAAAAATTCCTTTGGTTTATCTTCGGTATTAACTACCGTTTTTACTTCACTAAACACCTGTGATGCTTTTTTTTCTTTATAAACTGTTAATGTATAAGTAGTAACTTTTTTATCATAGACCTCAATTAAAACATGATTTTCTCCGGATGTTAAATTACTATTACCATATACTGTTACTTTACAATTATCACAAGTATCATAATTAAATATTAATGTAAGTGCACTTGAATAATCAAATACTTCACTACTAAAGTCTGGAGTCATTTCTCCATTTAAAACTTCTAAGTTATAAAGCATTTCTCTCTCCTTTTTTAAATAAATTCTATTAATACTTCATTTTCTACATAAATATATTTTTTGTTAATACTAATACTTCCATTATTTAAAACAAGTTTTTTATTTCTTAATAATTTTTTTACTTTTTCATTAGTAAGTAAATCTACATTATATCTTTCTTTAAATTTTTCTATATCTATTCCCTTTATAAAACGAAATCCAAGTATTAAAGCATAAGTAATTTCATCATCTTTAGTTAGAATTTCTTTTTGATAAATATAATTACCTTTTAAATATAAAGATAAATTTTTAGTATTTGTATATCTTAAGTTATCAATATAACCTGATGCACCAAGACCAAATCCATAATAATTATCATTAAGCCAGTAAGCACTATTATGTTTTGAATAAAAGCCCTCTTTTGCAAAGTTACTTACTTCATAATGAATATAGCCATTTTTCTTTAAAGCATCACAAATAACATCATACATTTTTTTATCAAGACTATCACTAATTGGTAAAGTCCCATTTATACTTAAAACTGTATTAGGTTCAATCATAAGGGAATAAGTGCTTATATGGTTAACATTTAAAGAAATAATTTTATCTAAATCACTTTTTAATGTTTTAATACTTTCATTAGGAATAGCATAAATTAAATCTACATTTATATTATTAAAATATTTTTTACATAAATCTATTTTAGATTTTGCTTCTTCATAAGAAACCTTTCTATTTAATAACTTTTGATTATTTTCATCAAAGCTTTCTATACCAATACTTAATCTATTTACTCTATTACTTTTTAAAATTGATAATAATTTTTCATTAATATCTAAAATATTTGCTTCAAAAGTATATTCATATTCTTCATTTAATTTAAAGATTTTTAAAATAGAAAATAGTTTAGTAAGTTCTTTTTCATTTAAGGATGTTGGCGTTCCTCCACCTACATAAAGAGTATCTAATATATCACCTTTATAATTTTTTTTAATTTCAGTTTCTAATGAATCTAAATATTTATCTACAAATGCATCATTTTTTAGCATTTTACAAAATGCGCAGTAAAAGCAAATATTATTACAAAAAGGAATATGAATATAAGCACTTTTAATCATTTAAATAATTTTCCTTTTTATAACTACCTATAAACTTTCCTTCATTATCTTTAAAAGGAACATTTTGTTTTATAAAATTTTGTCCACCTTTAATTTTCGCATTATATAAATTTTCTTGTCTTTTTTTAGATATATCATTATAAGTTTTTTCATCCAAAACTTCTTTTGCTAAATCACTAGTAAGATATCTTCCTACACTCGAAGAACTTATACCAGTAATATTTGAAAGCTCTATATCTGAATAATTACTTTCTAAAAATAGTTTACTTAAAAATAATATTTTAACTTTCATTTCTTCTTCTTGTTTTTTACTTCTCATACTACTCCTCATCACTTAATAGTTTTAAGAAGGCTTCTTTTGGAACTTCAACAGAACCAATCATTTTCATTTTCTTTTTACCTTCTTTTTGTTTCTCTAATAGTTTTCTTTTTCTTGAAACATCTCCACCATAACATTTAGCAAGTACATTTTTCTTCATTGCACTAACATTTTCTCTAGCAATAACTTTTGAACCAATACTTGCTTGAATTGGTACCTCAAACATCTGTCTTGGAATTGTTTTACGAAGTTTAGTTACAATTTCTCTACCCTTATTATAGGCAAAATCTTCGTGAACAATAACAGACAAGGCATCAACAATATCTCCATTTAATAAAATGTCCATTTTAACAAGTTTACTTACTCTATAATCACTTACTTCATAATCAAATGAAGCATAACCTTTAGTATAACTTTTAAGTTTATCATAAAAATCATAAATAATTTCTCCTAAAGGGATATAATAATGAATATTAACTCTTGTTTCATCAATATATTCAGTGGTATCGTAAATACCTCTTTTATTTTGACAAAGTGTCATAATAGGACCAATAAACTCTGTTGGTGAAATAATATTTGTATAAATATAAGGTTCTTTAATATATGATATTTTAACTTTTTCTGGCATTTCATTTGGACTAGATACTTCAATTTCTTCGCCACTTGTAAGTCCTACTTTATAAACAACTGAGGGAGTTGTGGCAATAGTTTCAAGATTAAACTCTCTTTCTAATCTTTCTAAGATTATATCCATATGTAATAATCCTAAAAATCCTGTTCTAAAGCCAAAGCCTAAAGCAACAGAATTTTCTGGAGTAAACTCTAAAGATGCATCATTAAGTTTTAATTTTTCTAGGGCCTCTTTTAAATCATCATATTTACTTGCCTCAATTGGAAATATACCAGAAAACACCATAGGTTTCATTGGTTTATATCCATGAAGTGGCTTTAACGCAGGATTATCCTCCAAAGTGATTGTATCACCCACTGCAACTTTAGTAATATCTTTAATTGCCGCAGCTACATAACCTACCATACCACTAGAAAGTTTTTCAAGAGCTTTATTAGTTATTTTATTAACTCCAACTTCAGTTACTTCAAAAGAGGAACTTTTTTGCATCATATAAATTTTATCTTTAACTTTGATAGAGCCTTCAGTAACTTTAACTAAAAGAACAACACCTTTATATGAATCAAAATGTGAATCAAATATTAATGCTTTTAAAGGAGCATCCTCTTTTATAACCGGAGGATTAATTCTTTCTATAACGGCATCAAGAATTTCTTTAACACCAATTCCTGTTTTAGCACTACAAAGAAGGATTTCTTCTTCCTTAAAACCTAAAGTTTTAACAAGTTCCTCTTTTACTTTAGGAACATTTGCATTTGGAAGATCAATTTTATTTATAACGGGAATTATCGTTAAATCATTTTCAAGTGCAAGATAAAGATTAGCAAGAGTCTGCGCTTCAATACCTTGAGAGGCATCAACTACCAAAATAGCTCCCTCACAAGCCGCTAAACTTCTTGAAACTTCATAAGAAAAATCTACATGACCTGGAGTATCTATTAAATTTAAAGTATATCCTTTATAATCAAGTGATACAGCATTAAGTTTAATTGTAATACCTCTTTCTTTTTCAAGTTCCATATTATCAAGTACTTGGGAAACATTTGACCTATTATCAAATGTATTTGTAAGTTCCAAAAAACGATCAGCTAAAGTGGATTTACCGTGGTCTATATGAGCAATAATCGAAAAATTTCTAATATTTGATTTCATTTAATCACCAAATATTATTATACAAGATGTTAAGAAATAAATAAAGTCTTTATAAAATCCCAAACGTTTTTTGCTTTAGAATTAACAACTAAACCAATTTTATTAGAAATATTATTTGGTAAACACATTTGAGTAGTCAACTTCTTTAGGAAGATAATCTTTAGCATCTACATCTTTACCTTCACTAATATCTTTTTCAAATTCCTTTAACTTTTTATTTGTTAAATAAGTTTTATCTTTAACACTTTTTTCATAATAACCTGTTTTACTTGCAATAAAAAGTGCTAGAAAAAGTAAAAATACTAAAATAAATAATGTTTTAAAAAAATTATGTTTTTTCATTACTATCCTCATTTATATATAAAGAAAGTATCTTAGCAAAAATTTCTAAAGTATTAGATACCTCTATAATATTATTATATTGACCTCCAACTTCAATTAGAATTAAATTTTCATCAAAATCTTCATTATAAATTCCATTTACACCTTTACCACTTTTTTTAGATACCCCTCTTGATAAACAAGGATTAATACTTTTTAGTTTTTCATTTAAATAATTTATCATTTTTTCATTTTCTCCATAACCTTCAAACTCCATTCCTAAAACAAATAATATTTTTGCATAACTTTTACCATCATATTTACAAGTGGTCATTTCATAAGTAGCGGAATCTCTATGTAAATCAATAAAATATTTTAAATCATTATTATTTTCTTTAGCCTTTTCAAGTAAGAATCTACTTGCAAGATAACTATCTTTATAAGTAAGTTCTTTATCACTTAACACTTTACTTACCTTTTCATCTTCAACAGTACTTAAAATGCCAAAGCCTGTTAAATAACTTTTTAAAATATAGCTTGCAAAATATACATCATAATCCAAATTATAACTATTTACTTTGTTATAAGCATACTTTTCAGTTTGATGAGTATTATAGATATAAACATTTGGTGCTCTTTCATTAAAAACCTTTATTTCATTTTTAATCATTTCTTTTTTTCGTTCCATTTTACCTAAGTATGAATAAGTTAAATATTTAATTTTACTTTCACTTAATTTAAAATTATTTTTTATAAATATAACTATCAATAAACTTATTATTATTTCAAGTAAAAATATAATTATTTTTCTTTGAATCTTTTTCTTTTTTGAAACACTTTTAAATCTTTTCATAATTTCACCAACTATAATGTATCAAAAAAATAGTGAAAAAATTGTCGAAATTAATCTCTTTTTTCACTAATTAAATAACTTAATTTATATACTTTTAAATCTTTATAATTTAATGTCTTTAAAATTTCTTTATAATACTCAACTTTTAAATCATCACTTATTAAAATAATATCTCCAGAGGTAATTTTATCTTTAATATAAATATTATTATTATTTATTTCATAAGTAGGTTTAACAAGATAATAACCTTTTTTATAACAATCATCATTTTGGTATTTATTTATAATACATATTTTTTTATTTTTATTATATTTATTTAAAATATCATTAGTTTTATTAAAATTTTGTCCATCATTAATTTGTTCATTTAAAATATTTCCCTTAAAAGTTTTATCATTTACTAAAAGGGTTATATCTAAATTCTTTGAATATGTTATAACATCCTTATTATTTGATACTAATAAACTAACTCCTTTTTTAAGAGGATTTGCTTTATTAATTATTAAATCTTTATTTACCACACTGAGTAACAGCATGGGATCTCTGGGTAATCCGTTTGCCATTCTGGCTCACTCCTTTAAGTATTATATTTTTTCATATTATAATAACTTTCTATTTCACTAACCTTTTTTCCTTCGATACCAGGAATAATATATTCATCAGAAACTATTGCATCAACACTTTTAATCTCATATTTATCTTTATTACTTTTTAATGATTTCATAAGAGGACTTTTATTTATAATAAAATTTGATACTTTATCAGCATAATAGAAACTTCCTATTAAAAGGATTAAAATTAATATAAAACTTACATATTTTTTCATTAATAAATAATATGAAAAAAACTGATTAAAATAACCAGTTTTTATATTTTGTTTTTAATTATCTTTATGCCCTCTTTAGGATCTGATAAAAGTCTTTCTTGCAAAATTTTATCCTTTCTAAGTTCATTGATAAACATCATTTCTTCGTTAGTTAAAGTTTCATAATGAATAGTTGGATCCTTTAGTTCAACAAACTTATCCGCCCCTAAAAGGTAATCACTGCTGACACCAAGGGCATACATAATTTCAATTAGTGTTTCAATTTTAGGATTACGTTTTTCATTTTCGTATAAACTAACTGCTGCTTTTGTAACACCAATCATATTACCTAATTGTTCTGCACTTAAGTTATGTGCTTTTCTTGCTTCTCTTAGCCTTTTTCCTATCAACATACTACTACTCCTTCTTGAACTTCTTAAATAAGATTTCTACTTTTTATGTAGACGATAGTTCCTACCGCTTATGTGATTATTTTGCACTTTATCACACACTTTACATAAAAAAGTATAATTCAAGATAAAATAATTTTGTCGAATGTTTACCATATGTAGATAAATATAAGGTTATTCGCTCTTTTTAGAACTTTTCTTAGGCTTTTCTTTATCTTTTACTTCATCATTTTCATCAAATGATTTTTCATCGACATGTTTTTTTCCTGACGATAAAAAGGTTACTCTCTCCGCAATTACCTCAGTTGAATAATTTTTCTTTTTATCTTCGGTTTCGTAGACACTAGTTTGAAGTCTTCCTTTTATACCAACAACATCGCCAACTTTACAAAATTCACTTGTTGCACCGGCAATACCATTCCATAGTACACATCTTATAAAGTCAGTTTCATAAATACCATCAACATTTTTATAATTACGATTAACCGCTAGCAAGATTTTCGTAATATGTTTACCATTTTCAGTAACTGTTACTTCTGGATTTCCGGTAAGTCTTCCAACTAAAACAACGGTGTTCAAATTATTTACCTCCTTTCAAATGCATATTAACAAAAATAAATAAAAAATCCAAAAACCCAAAAAATTCACTTTTTGTTCCAAATTAACATTTTTGGAAGCATTTTTTTCAAAAAAAATTTTTATTTGCTTCCAAAATTATATTTTTAGATTAAATTATGAAAATTTAGTATTTTTTATACTTTACACAAATTTTACACTTTTTAATATAATAAAAAAGAAGTATCTCTACTCCTTAATTAATCTATTTAATTCAACTGCATACTCCATTGGCAAACTTTTTTTAAAGTCAGACATAAATCCAAGGACATATAAATCTTTAGCAGCATCTTCACTAATACCTAAACTCATTAAATAATTTAATTTTTCTTCATTAATTTTAGATATTGTAGCTTCGTGTTCTAAAGTACTTTCATTATTTTCAACAATATTTTTAGGATATGTATTTGAACTAGAAATATTATCAAGTATGATGTTATCGCATTTTATTGTAGCAAATGAACCAGTTGCATCTTTAGCAATTTTAACTGTTCCCCTGTAATCACTTGTACCACCAAAACCCGCAATTGATTTACTAATAATAGTACTTTTTGTATTCTTACCTAAATGAATCATCTTAGCACCAGCATCAAGATGTTGACCTTCTTTAGCATAAGCAATACTAATTGAACTTGCTTTTGAATTATCTCCCTTCAGTATACAAGAGGGGTATTTCATAGTTACACCACTTCCAATATTACCATCAACCCACTGCATGTAAGCACCCTCTTCGAGAATTGCCCTTTTGGTAACAAGATTATAAACATCTTTACTCCAATTTTGAATTGTTGAATATTTACAAGTACTATTTTTACCTACATATATTTCTACAACACCAGCGTGAAGTGATGTAGTACTATAATTTTTTGCAGTACATCCTTCGATATAATGAAGTGATGAATCATGATCCACAATAATAATTGTTCTTTCAAATTGTCCTAAATTTTTGGTATCAATACGAAAATAACTTTGAAGTGGTCTATCAACTTTAGTATAAGGTGGAATATATATAAAAGAACCACCTGACCATAAAGCACCATTTAAAGCAGTATATTTATTTTCATCATATTTTACTAAATTATTAAAATATTTTTCAAATAATTCTGGATATTTTTTTAAAGCTTCATCAGTGGATAAAAAGATTATTCCATCACTTTCCTCCATCTTATGATAAATAACTTCACTTTCATATTGATTAGAAACACCCTTTAAATATTTATTTTCAGCCTCAATTACGCCTAGGTCATTAAAAGTATTTTTGACTTTTTTATCAACATTTTCCCAAGAACAACTTGGTGGAGCAAAAAGGCCTTTATGATAAACTAAATTATCAAAATCAATATTTATTTTAGGACCAAATGAAGGATTATCAAGTTCTAAAAACTTTTTATAAGAATTTAATCTAAAGTTTTTCATCCAAAGTGG
>OGMF01003605.1_pt1 | contig 11431 bp, 13 predicted proteins | sample 1572921 | NCBI WGS metagenome assembly OGMF01 (sample SAMEA2581919, study PRJEB24529) | metagenome | biome: Human gut stool | place: China | collected 2011
AGTTGAAATCGAAGTAAAGTATAAAATTGCTGTGACGGTTATGGAGGGAGTATCCCAAACTATAATACACCAGTTTGACCGGATGTATCTGTTTGAGGATATTAATTTTTCAACACAGGATGAAGAAGAAAAGGAAGATACCTGTTCCAAGTTTGAAACGCTTCTGCGTTCCATGAATGTCAGCTACAAGATTATTGTATCGAATCATTATGCCGACAACAATAAACTGCGGGAAGAGATTCTCCAAAAGGCTGTCAGTAAAGAGATGGAACCTCTTGCCAAAGAATATCACAAAATGATAGGGGAGCGTTTGGAAGAAGGGCGGGGCGGCTTGCTGCAATCCAAATATTTTGTTGTGAGCTGCCGAAAGCCGGATTACGAAAGTGCAAAGACCTATTTTAATACCATTGAATTTTCCATTCAGCAATTATTCCACCGATTGGGAAGTTGCCTGATACCATTGGATGCCACGGAACGCCTGCGAGCACTACATAGTTATTATCGCATGGGGGATGAGGCATCCTTTTCTTTTGACTGGAATGAGTATCTGCACTTAAAACGAGATTGGAGAAATGACATTATCAATACTTCGTTGCGGGAAAAAACGGAACATCTGGAGATGGAGGGTGGAACTTGTGCGTGTGTCATGTTTGTGAGAAAGTACCACAATGGTTTAATTGACCAGTTTCTCAATGAACTTACCAATATGAATTTTCTGATTATTTATACCATGGATGTGGAGCCGTTGGATAATAACGTGGCTTACCAGATGATCATGAAAAAGTATATGGCTAATGAGAGAAGCATTAACCGGGAACAGGAAATGAAAAACAAAAATGGCGATTATTCCACCAACATCAATTATGAGCGGCGAAAGCAGCAAAGAGATACGGAAGAGATGTTAGACCGGATTTCCTCCTTTGATGAGCGTCTTTTGTATGTGGGAATTACGATTGTGGTGAAAGCAAACTCCATGGAAGAAGAGGAGCGTACCGAGAAGATTAAAATCATCGGTCAGACCCACAACATGGACATTGTGCCACATTCCCATAAACAGTTGGATGCATTAAATACTTCTTTGCCGACAGGGGCGAGATTTGTGGATACCATGCGGACGATAACATCCGAAGAACTTTCCATTTTTATTCCGTTTAATGTGCAGGAGATTAACGATAACCTGGGATACTGCTATGGATTTAATAAGGTGTCCAAAAACCTTATCATTGGAAACCGGAAGTTATTGAAGAACGGAAATGGGATGGTGTTTGGTGTTCCCCGCTCGAGAAAATCCTATAATGAAAAATCGGAGATGGGACAAGTCCTGTGCTTTTCAACGGATGACATTATCGTCATTGACAAGGCGGTACGGGACATGTATTCGGAATATTTCCAAAAGAAAAATGACAGACGGAGAAAACGGAAGACACGACTGGAGTCTCCAACAATTCGTACCATGCGTGATGGGATTGCGGAAAGAAGTGAGGGGAATGATTCTGCCATAGAATTGATAGAGCAGTTGGAAGTGTTTGCGGATGGAACCTTAGATATTTTCGCAAGAGAGCAGTCTATTTCGGAAGAAAACCGATTTACCGTGTATGGATTCTCGGAACTTGGTAAGCGTATGAGAGCCATGGCAATGCTTGTGATGATTGAGAGTATCACTGCCAAAATCAAGTATAACCAGTCGGATGGTGTTGCTACATGGGCGTATGTGGATGAAATGCATGAGTTATGGGGAGAGGAGTATAGTCTTCATGCACTGGAGAAAATGTGGCGTGAGGTGCGTAAGCGTGGTGGTATTTGTACCGGTATGAGCCAGAACCTCATTGACGCACAGCGCAATCGTTCCACAAAAACGAGGGTATCCAACTCAGAATTTATGCTTTTACTGGATCAGGGGACGATGGATAAAGAAGCTGTGGAAGATTTGTTTGACATATCAGCGGAACAGCTTGCCTGTGTCAATGGTGCAGACCCCGGAATGGGACTTATCCGTTTTGGGGATAAGATTGTTCCCTTTGATAACACCATGAAAAAAGACAGTGAATTGTATCAGTTGTTTAATACGACCTTTCATGAGATTGCAGGTGCTACGAGATAGTAGGACTAAAATTTTTAAAAAAGCTGGTTTTCAAAAGTGAATGACTGATGTATAATTAGAATAGCGAAAAAAGGTGAAGGTTTGAGTACAACAGAACAGACACATCAGCAGGATTTAGAGCGACTGAAATTGTTTCGATATATGGATGATGATTTTATGACTGCCTGTCTGGAAGATAATTATGAGGCTGTAGAACTTATACTTCGAATTGTTTTGGGGCGAGAGGATATTACAATCAAATCGATTCGGGCGCAGGATTCCATGAAAAATTTGCAAGGGCGTTCTGCTATTTTAGATGTTCATGCAGTTGACAATACAGGTAAAGAGTTCGATTGTGAAATTCAGAGGTCAGATAAGGGAGCAGGAGTAAAAAGGGCGAGACATAACAGCAGTTTGTTGAATGCGTATATACTAAAACCAGGGGAAGATACGGAAAATATTCCTGACACCTATGTGATTTTTATTACAGAAAACGATGTGATGAAAGGAAAACAGCCGATATATCCGGTAGAGAGATATATTACGATTGGTGAAGAGAAAGTATTGTTTGGGGACGGTTCGCATATTCTATATGTGAACGGAAAATATCGGGGAGATGACGAAGTTGGAAAATTAATGCACGACTTTTCATGTACCGATCCGGACGATATGAATTATGAAATACTTGCAAAAAAAGCAAGATATTTTAAGCAGGACGAGAAAGGGCGCAAAAGGTCCGGGGGACCTTTGTTATGCGCGGACTGAAACGGAGTGTAGAAGGCTACTATGTGTAAGTTGATGGAAGATATGAGAAATGAAGCGGAATTGGAAAGTGCAAGAAAAACAGCAAAAAGAACGGGTAAAAAAGAAGTCCATCACAAAAAAGAAAAAAAGAAAGAGCAGGCGAAAGAGAGAGGCAGTTCTACTAAGAGAAATAAAAGTAGAACTGTCTCTTTTGTCGGAACGGAAATGTAAAGGAAGTTCAAAAGCTGGCAGGAATGGGACTTGTGGCGTGTAGTTCAGGAAAGCATGAGGGGAAAACCAAAATCAGTTACAGGGGACGCAAACGACTAAGGTATTGGTTGTTCCAGGCTGCAAAATCAGCAGTGGCACATGCAGAAGAGTTCAAAGAACTGCATATTTATTACACGACAAGACCTGAAAATCCACTAAAGAAAATGCAGTCTTTGATAGTGATCGCCTGCAAGATACTACGAGTGATATACGCGATTCTAAACAAAGGAGGGACCTATGATCCGGAAAAACTTTTGTCAGATTTTCTATTACCCAGAAGAAGAACTGGATGAGCTGGAAGGGTGGGATGAGTAAAATTATGGCCACAGTGGATGTGATTCCGCTGTGAATTCCCTTAGCCAAAAAGAACTTTTCCATGACAGCGAAAAACATAGTTCTCATCGCCGAAGCACTCGAAAATAACTAGTTCCGTAAGAGATGGATTTGCTTCATATTTCTGACACGGTAGCATATATTTTTTTTTCACGGAAGAGAAATTCTTTTTCTGGCCCACCCATAGTGAGAATATCATCTACGAATTTTGATAATGTATTACCAATCATTGCTTAACCCCCTTGAATAATTTTTTGTATTTTTCATATAGTGGATGTCCGGGTTTAATTACGAACTTATCTGCTTGTCCGTGATGTTCGACTCCGGGTGTATTGTGAACATGAACATGCAGAATGTCACCATGGCCGAGACTTTTTTTGTGGTGATATCCGATTTCAAGAACAACTTCATGATTTGAATTATATTCTCGGTACTGATGAAAAATACCATCCTTGTCATAAAGAACATAGCCAACGCTACTGTGGGATTCTTCCGGAAGTTTTAGGGACTTGCTCTTATCAATAGGATTGATAATTTTCACTCCATCAACTTTTCCAACTGTTTCATATGTGTAAGCAACCTGTTTGACGGCTGCAAATCTACCACGACCGCCCATTATCGCACCACCTTCCTAGAGGAACGATAATCAACAGGGATAATATTTCCTTGCATTTCATCAAATGGTGTGCCAAAGCAAATGACGGCTTCAGGCTCGATTTTGCTTAGCATGTAGTCGTATCCGCGTAAGAATTCCTTCTTGTTTTGCTTACTCTGATTAACCGCCAAAATGTTTGCCCCTGCCAAATAAAGCTCGTTCATAACCGAACTGAGAACTCCGGCATTGTCCTGAAGCTTGGCATTGATTGTTGTGGCATCATCCCTCTGCTCGCTGTACTCAAATATTTTATCCTTATATTTATAGTATGCCGAGCAAGATATTCCTGCCATCTTTACAGCCTGCGATGCGTTTGCCGCCTCTCCCGACTGCAAATAGCCCTTTGCCTCAATCACTTTTACATAAACTTCCGGCAAAACAGACATATCTAGAAGTAAATAATTAACTTTTCCCATAGTGTACACCACCTGTAGGCAGTTGTATTACTGTGAAAAACACTTTGTTGTATATATTTCGTTCTATTTTGGACTAATCATCCTTGTATTCTCTGTTCAACGGAAAAGTAACTGCCATAACAGTTCCCTTTTCTGTACTTTCTTCTGCCTGCACTTTGCCACCGTGAATATCAGCAATTTCCCAAACCAAAGAAAGTCCAAGACCCACACCGCCATTTTCTCTGCTACGGGATTTATCCACACGGAAGAACGGCTGAAAAATACTTTCTTTATACTTTTCTGGTATTCCGCAACCTGTGTCGGCAACCCTGACAACAAGATCGTCACCCTCCTGAGAAACAGAAACACGCACAGTTCCGTCAGGGCGGTTATACCTGATTGCGTTTTCCGTCAAATTAAAGATCAAACGATAAATCAAGGTGTCACTGCCCACCATAGCGCCGGTGCCGTCACATTCAAGAGTGACCCCTTTTTTCTCTGCCACAGGAGAAAGGTCGGCAAGAATTTCCTCAATCATCGGTGCAAGCTCAATGCAGTCATTACACGGCACAGTTCGAAGCTCGCTCATTTCAAGCAAGGTCTTTGTAACCTGCGACATTCGCCCTGTTTGTTCCTGCAATAATTTGAGAAAGTCGGCACTTTCGGCATCTAAATCAGGATGCTCAACAGAAAAAAGTTCAAGTTGTGCCTGAAGCAATGCAAGAGGGGTGCGCAATTCGTGTGCGGCATTGCCGGTGAACTGCCGTTGTGCCGTGAACCCCTCGTCAAGTCGGTCAAGCATCTGATTAAAAGAAATGCTGAATTGCTTGAACTCGGCAGGCACATCATCGGTTATCTTCATATCGGTCAAGTTATTCGGCTGAACATTTTCAACCCTTGAAGCAAAGGTGTGCAAAGGCTTCAATGCTCTGCCACTGACAAAGCATGCCAAAACACCGCCAAGCAATGTTACAACCGCTGTTATGCACCAATTTGTAGTGGAAAACGACTCCTGCGCACCGTTAACTATAATAGTTACTTCTTGGTCAAGGTCGGCACTTTTGGGGTCAAAAAATTCCTGCTCACCTTTATACGAATCGCTGTTAGCAGAAATGCCACTGCCGATAGAATCCATATAATGTCTGCCCGAATAACCGATAAGGGAATTCATAGACACGCAGGTTACACCTATAAGTATAGCAGTCATCAAAGTGATACGCCATTGAAGAGATGTTTTTTTCATTCTTCTTCTCCCATTACATAGCCCTCACCGATATGATTGCGAATCGGGTCATATCCAAGAGAAGTGCGAAGTTTCTTTCTCAAAGCAGAAATATGTACCCTTATCGAATTGCTGAAATTGTCAACGCTATTGTCCCACACATGTTCAATAAATTCTTCCTGACTTATGGGGCGACCTCTGTTTACCATAAGATATTCAAGTATGCCTGTTTCCTTGCGGGTCAACGGCAAAGGTTCGTCTCCGACAATAGCCTTGCGAGATTTTGTGTCAAACGAAACATCACCGCAGGTCAGCACAACATCATTTTGAGTGAACTGTCGGAGGGTAAGACTGCGAATCCTTGCAGCAAGTTCTTCCAAATGGAACGGCTTTGCCAAATAATCGTTTGCACCTGCATCCAAACCGTCAACCTTATCAGACACTTCACTACGGGCAGACAAAATCAACACCTTTGTGTCACGGTCGGTTTTTCTGAGTGTTCTCAAAACAGTCATGCCGTCAGCACCCGGTAAATTCAAATCAAGCACAACGAGGTCAAAGTTATCGTCAGCAAGCATTTGCATTGCGGTTATTCCGTCATAGCAACAGTCAACGCTATAAGCAAGACGCTTCAAGCTACGAGCGATTGTTTTGCACAATATTCTTTCGTCTTCAACAACTAAAATGTGCATAAAAACTCTCCTTGCTTTAAAGTACATTTATAATCATAATTATAGCACAAAAACATAAAATCTGTGTTAAATTTCTGTTCTTAACGAAGATTTTATATCCAATGTGCTACAATGACGCCAGAAAATGAAAGGAGTGATTGAATTGACCAGAGCAAAAAAGGCTTTATCACAGGCAGTACTGCTTATTACTGGAGCCATTATGCTCGGCTTCGGCGCAATGCGTGGCGAAACTGAAACCGTTTTGAGCAAGGCAATCAGGCTTTGTTTGGAGTGTGTAGGAATTGGATAAAAAGAAAACAAAGAATAAAAACCATAATAAGAAAAAATATACGGCATCAAACCAATTAGCCAAATTCCGAGGATGGATTCAGACAGGAGCAACTCTGCTGACAAATATTCATCTGCCAAACTTTTTTAAAGGCGAAATTTATCAAGGCAAAGGCAAGGCCGTTTGTGTGCCGGGTCTGAACTGCTATTCCTGTCCTGCCGCATCGGGTGCTTGCCCAATCGGCTCATTTCAGGCGGTAGTCGGCTCGTCAAAATATAAGTTTTCCTACTATATAACAGGATTTCTCATTTTGTTGGGAGTTCTGCTCGGACGCTTTATCTGCGGATTTTTGTGTCCGTTTGGTTGGTTACAGGATTTGTTGCACAAAGTCCCGACCAAAAAGTTTTCAACAAAAAAACTCAAGCCACTGACATATATCAAATATGCAGTACTGCTGTTGGCAGTTGTTTTATTACCGGTGCTCATAGTAAATGATTTGGGGATGGGCGACCCATATTTCTGCAAATATATATGTCCGCAAGGTGTGCTTGAGGGTGCGTTGCCACTTTCGGCAGTCAACGAAGGTATCCGTTCGGCATTGGGAAAACTGTTTTCGTGGAAACTTATTGTGCTGATTTCGGTAGTCGTTTTGAGCGTGCTGTTTTACAGACCGTTCTGCAAATGGATTTGCCCACTCGGTGCATTCTATGCACTGTTCAACAAGGTTTCGCTGTTTGGGATGAAGGTAGACGAGCACAAATGCGTTTCGTGCGGTAAATGTGCAAAGGTGTGCAAAATGGATGTTGATGTTACAAAAACACCTAACAGCACCGAATGTATCCGATGTGGAAAGTGCATAAGTGCCTGTCCTACCGAAGCGGTTAGCTTTCAATACGGCTTTGGCTTGTTTAGAAAAACAGTAGACGAAAACGCAAAAATTGAAAACAAAACAAACAAAAACGAAACAATAAAGGAGGAATAATTATGAAATTTTCAAAAATTTTAACAGTAGTATTATTAGTTTCTGTATTGGCAATCAGCCTTATTGCTTGCTCAACATCAAAAAACAACAAAGACGAAAAACAATCAATAGATTCAAGTATTTCAACCTTGATGGCAGCAGAACCGAACAGCGCTGACGAGGCTTCAAAGCTCCACAATCAGCTTATGGAAAAAGAAAACGAAATCTTGTCAACAGACAAAGCTCTTTGGGAAAAAGTATTTATGGCTTCAAACAAAGACAATCCAATGATTGAGGACGGCACAAACTACGGTGACTTCCTTCTCAAGACAATTGAGGGTGCAAAGGACCAATTCACAGATGAGGAATACAAAAAACTCGTTGCCGGTGCAGAACAAATCAAGAAAATTGAGGGCAAACTCACAATCTTGGAGCAAAAATATCCTGAATGTGCAAAAGCACCTTCAAACGGTGCCAGTGTTCCGGCTGACAGCAACGGCGTTATTTCAAACGGCGGTGGCGCAACAAGTTTTCCGTCATTCGACGGCAAGGACCTTGATGGCAATGATATAAAGAGCAGTGACTTGTTCAAAAGCAACAATGTAACAGTTGTTAACTACTGGTTCAGCACTTGCAAGCCATGTGTCGGCGAACTTCCGGAATTAGAAGCACTCAACAAGAAACTTGCTGAAAAAGGCGGTCAGGTTGTCGGCATCAACACATTCACAATTGGCGGTGACAAGACAGCAATTTCAGAAGCAAAGGACATCCTTTCAAAGAAAGGTGTAACATACAAGAACATTTGGTTTGATTCAAACAGCGATGCAGGCAAGTTCACATCAGGCATTTTCTCTTACCCAACAACATATGTTGTCGACAAGAACGGCAACATTGTAGGCGAGCCAATCGTTGGTGCAATCACTGAAAAAAATCAAGCAAAGACACTTGAAAAACTCATAGACCAGGCTTTACAGGTCAAATAAGAATAAAGCATAAAGTGATAACCTCTCCCGAATTGAACTGCCCCAAGTTGTGCAGACAGCACAAAAAAACAGGTCTATGGTAGAATAATTAAATTTTAAGCAACAAACTGATTTCGTTTTTCTAACGGAGTCAGTTTTGTTTTAGTTTTAATACGGTAATTATTGTAGAAGTTGATGTATTCGGTTTTGAGTATTGAAAAGAAATTTTCGGCTAAAGCGTTATCATAAGGATTACCTCGTCTTGACATTGATGGCGTGATATTGTATTCTTTTGTTAGATTAAAGTATGCATGTGAAGTGTACTGAAATCCTTGGTCACTGTGGAGTTGCAGCTCCTCGGTGACTTTTTCTTTACCTGTTGCTTGATTTATTGTGTCAAGAACTAATTTAACTGTCATATCTTTTGATGTTTGGTAGGCTACAATACTGTTATCATACAAATCTCTGATTATCGAAAGATAGCATACACATTCTTTTGTTGATATGTACGATATATCTGTTACCCACTTTTGATTGGGTCTGTCAGCAGTAAACTCTCTGTTCAATATATTTGGATACTTATGTAAGTATTCTGATACATATTTGAACTTCTTTCTGCGAATAACAGACAGCAAGTTGTACTTTTGCATTACACGAAGTGCAGTCTTTGGATTGCAGTATATCCCTTGTCTTTCAAGCCATATATGTACTCTGCGATAGCCGTATGTTCTGTGATTTTGTTCTTGACATTCTCTTATCTTTTCGGCAAGCGGTAAGTCTTTTGCCGGTGTATCCTTTCGCTTCAAATACGCATAATATCCACTTCTTGATACTTCAAAGAATTTGCACATAGTACTGATACTGTACTTATCTTTGTGCTTGTATATTACCTGATATTTGATTGACGGCTTCACTTCCTTTCTGTGAACAAGAGAAAATCCCGCATTAACTCGTTTTCCATTTCTAATCGCTTTATATATCTTTCTTTTCTGTCAAGCTCATATTGTAACTGTGTTAGCTTGCTTAATTGTTCAATAGACGGCGGTAAACTTGTCCCGTCCTTTCTTGGTCTGCCTTTGGGCTTGATTGCTATTCCTGATTCTAATTTCCTTTTCTTGTTATTATATCGTGTTATGAAATTGTGTACTTACTTACGGGTAAATCCTAATTTCTCACCTATTTCTTTCAGCGTTAATCCTTGCTCCTTTAATTCAAGTATTTCTCTTTCATAATCACTTATATGTCTGTAACTTCTTGGCATAAAAATTCCCCCTATGGTAGTTTATTACATTCTACCATAGGGGGTCTGTTTTTTCTATTGTCCATTTTTTACGGACTTGTTCATTATTACTTTAAGCCCTCTTTATTTTTTGAAATGTCTCTCAAATTTTTTACTCATTTCAATTCGTGTTACGATTTTGATTTGAGCGATGTCTCTCAAAAGTCTCAGTCATAAATGCCCTAAATCGCACTAAAATGACTTTGGAATTTTGAAATTTGCCGTCTCTCAAAAACTCTCACGATATTTTGAAATAAAGGAAAAATGCCCGAATACCGCCGTAAAAAGCAGTATTCGGGCATAAAAAAGCCTCGGAACACGAATGTTCCGAGGTATTGGCAGAGGTATAAGGATTCGAACCTTAAATGACGGAGTCAGAGTCCGGAGTGTTACCGTTACACTATACCTCTATATTCAGTTGGCAAAGCGGTTTCGCATTGCTGAATAATATTAGCATATTCGGAAGAGGTTGTCAAGAAAAAATGAGAATTTCTCAGCAAAAAATTCGGATCATCGCCGCGGCGACGATCCGCTGCGTTTGCAAATGGCAAATTCTTTGCGCATTGATGCGGCTTTTGGTGCAGTGCCTTGCATAACCGCCGGATTTTCGTTATACTGAAACGGGAAATACCGGCGGGCAGTGGAATCTTTATTTTTGCAGTGCGGCCAGCTCTTTTTTCATAGCAGAGAGGAGCACCTTGTTGTCTTTGCCGTTTGAGGTGATTACCACATCGCAGGTATAGCCTGCGGCGCGTATATAAAACTCCTGCTGGAAGCGGCCGGTGCGCAGCTGGAGAGCGCCGGTGCGCTGGGCGCAAATGTCCGTGTACTTCATGGCCAGACTGGTCTTCATGTCCGAGCGGGTGCTCCTCAGAGGTCAGGCGCAGGGTGTACTGCACGGTGCCGGTGTCGTATTCATCTGTGCGGGTGTAGTTGCCGTCCGCCTTTTGCAGGCTTTTTTCTACCAAGGCGCTGTCCACCGTGGACGGAAAGTTGGAGGCGACCATCACCTGGGCAGGGGGAAAGTTGTTGTCTGCCGTGTAGTAAACGGCAAAGTACGCCACACTGCCGGCCAAGAGTAGCAGCGGGATCAGCAGAAAAATACGCTTGCCGACTTTTAAGAACCAAACGGTCAGCCCAATGGCTGCCAGAACAAGAATCGCAAAAACCACAAAAAATACATTCCAAATCATAAACAGACCTCGTTTGCAAGAGTAACTCTATTATATCTTGCTTTGTCTTGTAGGTCAACAGTTAGTTGGAGGATCGGTCATGAATGTGCAGGTCAACGGCGTGATATTATACTATGAAAAGCAGGGCAGCGGGCCGCCGCTGGTGCTGCTCCACGGCAACGGGGAGGATGGACGCATTTTTGACCGTACCGCAGAAGTATTGGCCCCTCATTACACTGTCTACACCATTGACAGCCGTTGCCACGGCAAAAGCAGCCGCGACGTGCCCCTAAGTTATGACTTAATGGCGGCAGACGTGCTGGCATTTTCAAAAGCATTGAAGTTGGAAAAGCCGGTGATCTGCGGCTTTTCGGATGGGGGAATCGTGGCGCTGCTGG
>OGMF01003618.1_pt1 | contig 11408 bp, 10 predicted proteins | sample 1572921 | NCBI WGS metagenome assembly OGMF01 (sample SAMEA2581919, study PRJEB24529) | metagenome | biome: Human gut stool | place: China | collected 2011
TTTTCGGGTATGTCATAGGAAAAGGACATCATTCCTCCCGCAACCATTGCCAGCAGACAAACATAAACTAATTTTCTTTTCATTTCCTTATTCACATTATTAGATGATGGAAACAAAAGTAGTGGAAGCTTTTCATTCTGACATTCATTTTTTGACCGATATGGGGGAAAAATCAGTTTTTATGATAAGATTGAACAAATTTTAGATCCCCAGCCGCTCTTTTAATAACCGGTAACCGGAAAGACTTACTTTAAGTTTCACGCCAGTCTTCAATAACAACTGATAAGTTTCTTTTCCGAAAAGCTCGACCCGCGAAATTTGTGTTACGTTGACAATCGTAGAACGATGCACACGCACAAATGTATCAGGAGACAGATGGGTCTCAAAATATTTCATAGTTTGTTCTTTCAGATATTCTCCGGTAGGGGTTATCAACATTACATAATCTCCACAGGCTTGTATGTAGATCAGTTCGTCTGTCTTTACCAGATGAATGCGGGAACCGTCTTTCACCGTAATGCGATCTATTAATTCTGTCTGTGGTTCTCCTTGTTGTTCGGTCACAGTTAGCTGATGTGCAGCCAATTCTTTATCCAGTTCCTGATTCTGTACTTCTTCTTTAGTTACAATCAGGCGATACCATAAAGTAATGGCAATCAAGGTTGGCAGTCCGAACAATAACCGGAAAGGTATTGTCTGCGCAAAAGGAATATAGGATATGCCTACAATCCTCACCATGATATCACAGATCATAAAACTACCCGCCAGCCATAACAGGCTTCCAACGATTATCATGATTATATCCGTCTGGAACAACGAGACAAGACCGACCACAAACCAGGCCAAATAGGCTATGGCTGCCAGCCAACCAATTGTTGCCACTCCATCTACCAGAGCAGGAAGATAGTCGTTTCCGGTATATCCACAGACTAAAGCCACCTGTGTCGCAACCAGAATCAACGCCAGCACCAGCATCGGAATCCAGCGGAATGGATAATCTATTATCGGATGTGGTTTCATACGCTAGTCTTTAACTTCCAAGCCTCCGAAAGAAAGCGTTCCACGAATGACCAATATATTCTCCTTGTTTACATTCCCATTTTGCCAGCGTTTGTCATCACATCCTCCAAAGAAAGCATTGCATTTGAAGACGACTGTCCAATCCGACGGGACATAAATCTCGACCCCTCCCCAACTGCAATCCAAATCAATATAGGTTTCTCCCGGTGCAATATGGGTATGGCGAAGATCAATAGTCGTCCCCCCGAAAGAGGTACGAATCATAGCTCCTTTAAACAACTCATCAAGTACTACGTGACGTGCAGCTCCCCAGACATTCTCCGAACGCAAAAAGCCATCTACTGATTCCGATTGTTGTTGCTCACTCTCAAAGTTCATGCCGGGTCTACCCTGATGCATCTTCATCCATTGCCGACGATGTTCCATTGTATGCTGACGAGCCCATTGCGCCCTCTTATTTCTGCCGGGTTTGAAGATAAATAAAACACCTGCTATTATCAGAGCGAGGGGCCACACCATTGCCTGTGAATTTTCCGGTAACCAGGAAAGTCCTCCTATCAGAAAATAGACACCCGCCAGAAAAAGGATGATTCCACCGATGAAATGGCGGCGAATCATTGCATATATACCTAATAATATAAGGAGTGAATGCCAGGATACGATCAAATCAAATACTTCTGAAGTTATCCATCCCATATTACGGGCAAACAGTAGAATCCCGGAAAGGATAAAAAGCAAAGCTATCAGTATTTTACCGGAAAAGCCTGTAGCACGGGGAAAATTTTGTTTCTCTTCCATTGTTTCTATTATTAATTGATTAATGGTTCAAAGATACATCATTTCCCTATGCTTCCACAGGCTTTTCAGTTGATTTACGGTATAAATTCCGATGAATGCCGGATAAAAACCGGTGAAAAAATCAATTTATAAATCTCTGATTCGTATATTTGCCGGCCTTTAGAACACAAATAACACCCTTCAAAGCTAATAACTACACCTCGCAACAAACTAAAAAACAAAAAATACGAGGTGAAAAACAAATATTGCACATCACTATATCTTCATTCTCATACTTTTGTAGCGATGAATGAACTCTCATCGGGATTTTTTATGAAATATCAAACAACAACCATTAATTAATAAACATGCAAAGAATGTCTAACAAAGTGAAAAACATGCGCTCCTTATTGCTAATACTATTTTCAGCAATATCGCTTAGCGTATCTGCGCAAACGATTACCGTAAAAGGTAACGTGAAAGACACCAGCGGAGAGCCTGTTATTGGAGCCTCTGTTGTAGAAAAAGGTAATACTACCAATGGTACGATTACAGATTTAGATGGTAATTTTTCTATTAAAGTTGATGGCAAAAAAACATTGGTTATTTCATACATAGGTATGAAAACTCAAGAAGTAGCCGTTCAAGGTAGAAAAACAATTAATGTACAAATGGTCGACGACTCGAAAGCTTTGGACGAAGTCGTAGTAATTGGTTACGGTACGGTCAATAAAAGAGATTTAACCGGTTCTGTAGCCTCTGTTAGTGCCAAAGACTTAGCTGCTATACCAGTAGCAAGTGCATCTGAAGCCCTTACCGGTAAACTTGCCGGAGTTAGTGTTACTACTACTGAAGGTTCTCCCGATGCAGATATAAAGATCCGTGTTCGCGGTGGTGGTTCACTATCACAGGATAACTCTCCTTTATATATTGTAGACGGTTTCCCTGTTTCAAGCATTAGTGATATCGCTCCCTCGGAAATTCAAAGCATCGACGTATTGAAAGATGCTTCTTCCACCGCCATTTATGGTTCCGCAGGAGCAAACGGCGTTGTAATCATCACCACCAAAAGAGGAAAAGAGGGAAAAGCGACCGTAAACTTCGATGCTTATTACGGATTCAGCGGTTCACCTAACTACAGGCATGGAATGACGCGGGATGAATGGGTCACCTACCAGCAAGAAGCCTATAAATATAAAAACGGTGACTATCCTACCGATATGTCCGCCCTACTGGGGAAACAGGATTTTATAGATGCATACAACGACGGCAAATGGATAGACTGGATAGATGAAGTGTCGGGCAACACGGCTACCACACAGAAATACAGTCTTTCGGTCAGCAGTGGCACTGAAAAGACAAAATTATTTGCTTCGACTTCCTACAATCGGGAAGAAGGTTTACTTAATAACGAAAATCTGAACAGATATTCGTTACGCCTCAACCTGGATCAACAGATATTTTCATGGGCAAAGGTGGGCTTTACCTCCAATTTAGTCTACCGGGACTTGAACTCCGGTGTGAAAAACACATTCACCAAATCTCTCTCCGCCATCCCGCTGGGTGATGCTTATACCGAAGAAGGGGAGATCAATCACGAATACATCACGGGACAATATTCCCCGATGAGTGATTTTATAGAGAACCAGTATGTAGACAACACACGTTCCACCTATCTGAACATGAGCGGCTATGTCGAACTAACTCCCGTCAAAGACCTGACTTTTACCAGTCGTGTCAATGGTACGTTGAATCACTCACGCCGCGGGCAATACTGGGGAGAGAAGTGCAATGCCAACCGTCCGTCTTATGCAGGTTCACCGCATGCTTCCATCACCAACAACAATGCCTGGAATTACACTTGGGAGAATATTCTCGCTTACAACACAACCATCGCCAAAGACCATAATCTGGGAGGTTCACTGATTACTTCCTGGAATAAGAACCAGTCGGAAAGTAGCATGGCTGCCGCCAGCGGTCAGATGGTAGATCAATGGTCTTTCTGGCGACTGACATCGGGCACTTCCCAACATGTAGAATCCGACTTCGCACAGACGCAGAAAATGTCTTTTGCCTTCCGTCTGAACTATTCGTACAAGGGCAAATACCTATTTAATTTCTCTACCCGTTGGGACGGTGTTTCACAATTTTCTACCGGACATAAATGGGATGCTTTCCCCGCAGGCGCACTGGCGTGGAGAATATCAGACGAGGCATTTATGGAAAAGACACGTAGTTGGCTGGACAACCTGAAATTGAGAGTGAGCTACGGCATCACGGGTAACTCGGGAGGAACCACCGCATACAGCACCACAACACAAGCATACGTATATGCCGCTTCGGGAATTTCCATTAATGGGAAGATTGTTCCTTTCACGCAATACTCCGGTACCTACGGTAGTTCCGATCTCGGCTGGGAGAAGTCATACAACTGGAATGTGGGGTTGGATTTCGGTATCCTAAACGGTCGCATTGACGGATCGGTAGAATGGTTCAAGACAACCACCAAAGGATTATTATTCAAACGTACATTGCCCATCACCAGCGGTCTGACCGGATGGGGATCGCCTCTAGCCATCTGGCAGAACATCGCCCAGACCAGTAATCAAGGTGTGGAAGCAACGATCACTTCGCACAACATACAGCATAAAGATTTCACCTGGAACACCACTTTATCCGTCACCTGGAACAAGGAACAAATAGACGATCTGCCTGACGGTGATCTGATCGCCGAAAACCTGTTTGTCGGTGAACCGATTAAAGCTATTTACGGATATAAATATACCGGAATTTGGGGAACCGATACTCCACAGGAAACATTGGATGCCTACGGCGTAAAACCCGGATTCATCAAGATAGAAACCTTAGACCAGAAAGGCGATGGAGGTGTGCATAAATACAGTACGGAAGACCGGCAAATTCTAGGACATTCCAATCCGGACTGGATCATCGGATTCAGCAATTCCTTCACCTACAAGAATTTTGATTTATCCGTCTTTGCCATGGCGCGTTACGGACAGACAATCAACAGTGACCTGCTCGGTTATTATACCGCCGAACAGAGCGTAACCAAGAACCAACTGGCAGGCGTAGACTACTGGACAGAGGATAATCAAGGAGCCTATTTCCCCCGTCCCGGAACGGCAGATGAACAAAAAACCGTATATCCTTCATTAAGAGTACGCGACGGTTCCTTTATCAAGATTAAGAATATCACACTGGGATATACGCTGCCTGTAAATATTTCACGCAAGGTTTTGATGGAGAAATGCCGCATCTATGCCACAGCCTACAATCCGTTCATCTTCGTAAAAGACAAGCAGTTGAAAGATACTGATCCCGAAACCAACGGTTCGGATGCATTTCCTACCTACCGGCAATTTGTTTTTGGCGTTAATTTGACATTCTAACAAAAGATTATAATCATGAAAAGGATATATATAAAATTCATATTTTGCAGTGTGCTGTTCTCGGCCTTATCTCTACATTCCTGCACCTTGGAGGAATACAACCCGGGCGCATTTACCAAAGAGGCTTTGGCTACTTCCATCGATGGATATGAAACCCTGATTAACCAGTGTTATTTTGCTATGGAAAGGTTTTACTACGGTTCTGCGGACTGGATGTCACTGACTGAAGGCGACACCGATCTTTGGACGTATAAAGCCAACGAATCAACCAGTTACACACAGTGGTTCTGGTTTTTCGCAGGAACATCACCCAATACGACTTACACCAATAATTGGTGGAACGGGACGTACGACGGTGTGGGAGCCTGTAACGAAGCTATCGCATTAGGAGACAAACCTCCTTACACCACGGAAGAGGAGCGGAATGCCAAGATTGCGGAAGCCCGTTTTCTTAGAGCTGTCTATTATTTCAATGCAGTGGAACAATTCGGAGCAGTGACGATGCTCACAGAACCGATAACAGCGGAAACACTGACTTACTCCCCCACCCGCACCGATCCGATGACTATCTATCAGGAGGTTATTCTGCCCGATTTAAGATTTGCATCCGAATGGTTGCCAACAGGCACGCATGCAACGACTACCACCCCGACGAAGAAAGCCGCTCTCGGTTTTCTGGCTAAAGCCTGCTTGCAGACGTACGAATATGGAAGCACCGAATATTTGCAGGAAGCTCTGGATGCAGCCAAGAAATTGATTACCGATTGCGAAACTGGCGGTGGGAAATACAACACATATATGTATCCATCGTATAGCGAAGTGTTTAAAGAGAGCAATAACTGGGAAAACAAGGAAGCTCTCTGGAAACATCGCTGGTATGCAGGAGCAGACGGTCACGGATCAAGCAACGGAAATTACAAGCTAAATCGCAACGATGAGTATTTCTTATGCAATATCAATAAGTTCGGTGCTCGTGAAGATAATCAGGAGACACGCCTTACTTGGGAAGGCTCAATTACCGGTATCTTTATGCCCACACAGCATTTGTTGAGTTTGTATGTACAGAAAGACGGAACATTGGACCCCAGATTTCATGAATCGTTCACTACAGAGTGGAACGCGAACAAGAATTACACGTGGGATGAGAGTGCCGTACATATGTATGACAAAGAAGAAACCGTCATTGGTAAAGCTCTGAATAAAGGTGACTTAGCCATTAAATTCATCATGCCGCAGGACATCGATTATGCGACAGAGAAACAAAAAGAACACATTTCTGATTATTTGCTAATTGATTATCATCATGTATATAGTGATGACAATAATAATGTGAACATGAATTATGCTTATACAAACGTCACTGGCAATTACAAAAATGACGGCACAAACGAGAACCAGTTCCGCTACTATTATCCGTCACTGAATAAGCATAACAGCAGTAATTATTATGTAGCCAATGCTTCCAAACAGAGAAATGGTAATCTGAATGCGACATTTATCATGCGTATGGCAGAAGTTTATTTGATTGCGGCAGAAGCTGATATTTACCTGAATGGTGGTGCAAATGCAGCCGGTTATATCAACAAGGTTCGTGAACGTGCCGGAGCAAATCCGCTTACCGGAAGTATTACGGTCCGAGATATCTTAGACGAAAGAGGCCGTGAACTTTGCGGAGAATATTGCCGCTTCTACGACTTGAAACGGACAGGAATGTTTAAGAACTCGGAGTATCTGGAGAATACTCATCCGGACTTAGCACAATTCTTTCACCCGAATTATGCATTACGTCCCATTTCAACTACATTTACTGCCGCAATCACCAATGGCAGCGAGTATCAAAATCCGGGATATTAAATAGGAATTTCAATATGTACAGGTATTATGGAATCAATCTTGGCACCTGTACATTAATTATATATTAAGAAATGCTCCCTATCTCGTTTTGAGATGGGGAACATACTTTTCAAATATGAGAAAAACAAGATATAGATTAATTATATCGAAAACTGTTTGCTAGTCAGAATAAAGTCTCTACCTTTACAAAGGATAACCATGTCACTTATTAGTGGCTATTTAAAACCGCTTATGCCTGTTGAAAATGAAAACAGCTATCATATATTATTCAAAACATGGAACTACCGAGCGAGTAACACACCTTATCGGAGAAAAGTTGACTAATAAAGTTGACTACATCTCATTAAAAGAGTGTCCGAGACCTGATATTCGAACTTACGATCGAATAATTCTCGGAACAGCCATTTATGCGGGCTCTCCAAACCGAAAAATTACTCAATTCTGTCACAATAACCAACCGTTATTAGAGCAAAAAGTAATAGGGTTATTCATCTGTTGTATGAACGAAGAGCAAGAAGCGGAAGAAATGAATAAGGCTTTCCCGGAGTTCTTGCAGAGATTATCGATTCCCAAAGCCATTTTAGGTGGCGAGTTTCAGTTTGACAAAATGAATTTCATCGAAAGATTTTTGACGAAGAAAATAGCGAAAGTAAATTCTTCCGTTTCGAAGCTGAGATATGATGCTATAAATGAGTTTACAAGTCAGATAAAAGATAATCATTTATGGTAACTTCTTGAGTTATCTATTGAGCAACTTTGTATTCAAATAATAAATAGAATGGCCGTATAAGAAAACTTCTTTCAAAAGAAGTTTTCTTATCTATTTAAGACAATACCTATAATCGCAATCTTTTACTTTTACGAATCCATTACTTAACAATGTTCTTATGGATAAAACATTAGCCTCATCAGGGTCAGCCAATATCTCTTTCCCTCCTATTTCGGCAATTTCCCCGATCAGCTTCTTTACAATAATCTTCCCGATGCCCTTACCCAAATATTCCTCTTCGCCTATGAGATAACCTATTTCAAAGACTGTCTCTTTCTCATCGACAGTTTTTCCGTAATGTTCCGGTATATATTCTTTTTCAAAATAACAATCCAAGTATAAACAAAAGCCAATGGCTTTATCATTATAATAAACAATGAAATGTTTCATATAATGATATTGGGTATTTCTATTATTTACCTCATCCAACCAAGCCATTTTATGTTCTTCTCCGTCAGGGCAGAACCATTTATAAATATATTCTTTAGCCAACCATTTACTGAAAATGTCTACATCCTTATCACGCAAAGGCTTTATTGTGATCTTATCATTCTTAATATCCATACTTTTTTGTGGTGAGACGCCAGCCTCTTTTATAAACTCCATAAATCCAACTATCTGAAATACAAAGATATAATTTTCAATACAATAAAGAAGAACTAAAGGATATTTATAAAGCAACTCATGTCCACAGATATCACAACAAGAAAACGAATGACCAAGTATAAAGAATCTAAAACAAACACAAATGTCGAAATCATACGTTGGGAATCGTACATGATTACTTATATTTGCGTTATCGAGCAACTTATTAAGAACCGGATGATATGTTAAAACGGATTAAATTTCAAATTCTGTAGAAGTGTACATCCCAATAAAATACTAAAAAGGCAAGAACATGAAACTTTGGAAATATAGTGGAACACTTTTAACAGCAACAGGAGTCATTCATACCATTTATGCGTTATTTCTTGGAAAAGAAGCTTTTACGGAAATGCTTAACAATGGATTAATAGACTCTATTGGAGAAAATCATAACCTGGGCTTTGCTTTCTGGTTCCTAATCTGCGGAATAATACTTATTCTTTGGGGAGAGACACTTCAATACTATATCAGAAAAGAACAAAAACCGGCACCTTTATTTTTAGGTTACTTCATTCTACTGTTCACCATAATCGGTTGCATAGTCGAACCAATATCCGGTTTCTGGCTTTTCTTACCGCAAGCACTTATTATTATTTATTCAAACATGAAAAAGCAGTGAGAAGCATCATCCATAGCGAACTCAAAACCGAGTGCAGTGCTTAAATGCAACTTATTAAAATCCCATAGCATCTTTCACTAAAACCATTTCTTTATGAGAGGTCAACTTCTCTAATAAAAGCAATGCAACCCCGTATGATGTTTGAGGACAATAAGAAGTTATGATATTATCATCCACCACGATGGGAGAATTTACGATAGTTGCTCCAAATCCCTGAAGCACTTTCTGTTTATGAGCACCTCTAAGATGATAAGTTGTTGCTTTCCGACCGTTCAACACTCCACTTTTCCCAACAGGCAAAGCTCCCACGCAGACTGTTGCGATCCATTTCTTTTGTGAGTCAAACAGTCGTATCAATTCCAGAAGTTGTTCATTATATGCCTCCTCATAGAATCCGAATTCTTCAAATCCGCCGGGTATCGCAAGCGCGTCATATTCATCTGCAGACACTTCATCCATGACTTTATCCACCAAAACAGGAACATTGAAAGAACTAATCACTTTTTGATTCAAGCCACAGGTCACAACATCTATTTTACAATCAAAATCCGTCTTTGCCCATCCCATAACATCTATAAAAGCACTAAACTCAATCGTTTCAAACCCTTTAGCAAGGAATACCAATAATTTCATAATCAAATTAGTTATATATTAATAATATAAGAAACAGCATTGCACTAAAAAGAATGTGAACTAAAATCACCTTCATTCTTTCCTATAATCCCCTCTTTACCTCACCTTTTGCAGCCTCCCAACCAATCATTGCAGTCTTGCGAATCTCTCCCCAATGGTAATTTCCCAACTCACCGGAAGCACGAATGACCCGATGACACGGAATAAGGAAAGCTACGGGATTCTCACCGACAGCCGTTCCAACAGCCCGACAAGCTCTCGGATTATTGATTCCTGCGGCTATATCTCCGTAAGTAGTCAATCCACCGACAGGAATTTTCAGTAAGGTTTCCCATACCTTTAGTTGAAAGTCGGTACCTTTCAGATGCAATTTTATTTCTTTGAGTTTACTCCAGTCCTGCGTGAAGATAAATAAAGCATTTTGCTGCACTTCATCCACAATCGAGGTAAACTTTGCATTAGGAAACTTCTTCCGTAAAGAGTTAAAAGCCGCGTCATGTTCGTCTGCAAACTCCATACAACAAATACCTTTATCGGTAGACGCAATGAAGATTTCACCGAAAGGACTTTTGGCAAAACTGTAATTGATAGAAAGACTTTCACCTCCGTTTTTATATTCGCCCGGCGTCATCCCTTCTATATTTACAAACAAGTCATACAATCTGCCCGTACCGGAAAGCCCTGTTTCCTGTGCCGCATCGAATAAAGACGCATGAGTTTCATTCAAGATTCTCTTGGCATATTCAATACTGGTATATTGCAAGAACTTCTTAGGACTAACTCCCGCCCACTCCGTAAACATACGTTGGAAATGCGCCGTACTCAACGCCACCTCCCCGGCAATCTCATCCAATCCCGGTTGCCTTTTAAAATTCTCCCTTATATACCCGATTGCCTGCGCAATGCATGCATAGTCAAGCATCTTTTGCTCATTCATAACAGAGGTTTGCCATTTAATTCCAAATCCAGCAACCGCTTTTTGGCAGGCAATCCGCCTCCATACCCAACAAGCGTGCGGTTACTACCGATGACACGATGGCACGGAGCAAAAATAGAAATAGCGTTCGCCCCATTAGCGGCAGCAACAGCACGGACAGCTTTCGGCAAATCGAGTTGTTTTGCCAGCTCACCGTATGACACAGTCGAACCGTATGGAATCTCCAACAACTTATACCATACACTCTTCTGAAACTCCGTACCAACAAAAAGCAAAGGCACCTCAAACACAGTCCGCTCGCCATTGAAATATTCATCCAACTGGCTCATCGCCTCCAGTATCACATCTGATGTACTTTTCTCATAACCAGCTTTCAGCACTTTCCGCAATCTCCTGTCTACGATATCCCTATGACTTTCAGCCGCCCAGTCACAAAGACAAAGCTTATCCTCAAACGAGCCAAGCATCAAATCACCACAAGGAGAATGATAACGCTGTATCCGAATGACATTTCCAACTATTTCTTTCCTTTTATCTTCCATCTTAACTTATTTTCGGGGATTGATAGCACTGCTTTTGTTTTCCACACCTGCAAAAATACATTTATTGTACTTACAACTAAAAAGCAATCAATAATATTTTAACTTTCAAATCCATTTTAGTTTCCAGTGCCACAAAATTACCACACATATATCTGATAAACGACCCGAAAATTGCGATTCTTATAAAATCCTTTATTCATCG
>OGMF01003619.1_pt1 | contig 11405 bp, 7 predicted proteins | sample 1572921 | NCBI WGS metagenome assembly OGMF01 (sample SAMEA2581919, study PRJEB24529) | metagenome | biome: Human gut stool | place: China | collected 2011
TCACCATCAAGGAGAAGACAAACAGCCGGCTACCGACCATGCTATAAATTATGGGAAGAAGTATAAAAGCCACCCAAACGGACGTTCTCTTATTCTTAATCCGGATGTATCCCAAGAAGAGCCATAGCACGAAAATCAACGTAAGCGTAGACGCTATACTATACGACAACCGGCAAATCAATCCCCACTCTAACGCTACCGGAAACAACGCATATATGGAGACCATATTACCATTCCCGAACTTGCGTAAAACCCGCATAGAGTAGTACCATAAGAGCAACAACACGCACGTCACGATTAACGGGCCTATCACAGTCAAATGGAAGAACTGTATCAAGAAATTCCCCACATAACAGCTCAACCAAGCCGGCTCATCCCAGAACGAAATAAAATAATCGGTGGAATACAAAAAAATGGTTTGGGTAAATCCATTGAAAGAAAGCAAAGCATACTACGAAGAATATTCCCGCTATTACCCATTGAAGCGATCGTTCATTTTTTGTCATTGACAAAATCTCTTATTTATAACCTCCCTATTTCCTCAATATAGAAAAAATCAATTTCCTCATCAATCTTTTGAATACAAAACAATGCAAACAAACAAAAAGTTTTGAATAAATACAAATAAACAAATAGAATTATGATCAAGACGTCTTGTTTTTCAAGTAGACGAGCCAAGATATACAAAAAAGTCCCTTTATCTACCAATAAGCAGATAAAGGGACCTTTTTCAAGGACAACAATTACTATTATCCTATCGTTTTTTCTTAGCCTCTTGTTGTTTACGCAACGTCTCCTGCTGTGCTCGTTGAGCCTCTTCCAGACGAGCCATAAATCCTGATTTCTTGCGAGGTTTTTTCTGATTTTCTTTAAGTTGCGTAAGAACTTTTTCTTCATTGATACATTTACGGAATATGTAGGTCTGGATAATTGTGATCAATGTAGAAACAAAATAATAGTAACTCAACCCTGAAGCGTAGTTATTGAAAATGAACAAGAACATTAAGGGCATGAGATACATCATGACTTTCATACCTGGCATTTGCTGGCTTCCGCCGGTATTGTCCATATTGATCTTTGTATATAAAATATTCGTAATAGTCATTAACAGACAGAACAAACTGATATGATTTCCGAAATACGGAGTAATCAAGGGTATATAGGCATCCCAACTGAATATGGCATCATAAGATGATAAATCTTGAGCCCAAAGGAATGATTGTTGTCTTAATTCGATAGATGAAGGGAAGAATGCAAACATTGCTAATAAAATCGGCATCTGCAATAACATAGGCAAACATCCGCTCATCGGATTGATTCCTGCTTTGCTGTACAAGTCCATTGTCGCTCTTTGACGATCTATAGCTTTGTCTTGTCCCGGATATTTGGCGTTTATTTCTTCGATCTGAGGACGCAATACCCGCATACGGGCGCTGGACATGTAGGATTTAAATGTAAGCGGAGCTAAGAATATTTTGATGATGATTGTCATCAATAGAATGATGATTCCGTAATTTGCAATGTATTTTCCTAAGAAAGTAAATATGGGTATGATTATCCATGTGTTGATCCATCGGAAAAATTTAAATCCCAGCGGTACAAGTTTATCCAGATCGAGGGCTTTGTCATCATCGACGCCTTTGTCATAGCTGTGTAATAGAGGATAAAGGTTAGGTCCTAAATAAAAACGAAATCCCGGTCCGTTATTATCCGCCGGATTATAATCCACTGTCGTTTCTGTATGGAAGTTTTTCAAATATGCCGGATCATTATTCATCCCTGAACGAATGAGAGCACCATTGAATTTTCCGTCAGGTATCAAAGCTGATGAGAAAAACTGATTCTTATATCCGATCCATTTAAGTCCTAACGAAATGGTCTCCTGTTCATCTTTAGATTCACTTAAATGGTCGACGTCCGAACCTACGAATTTATAATATAATGCACTATTTCTTTCTTCGAACATGCGCCCTTTTTCCTGGCTGCGCAGGTTCTGATTCCAGAATAAATCCAGACTTGCCGTATTACCGGGAAGAATAGTTTCCATTCCTTTTTGGCGGATATCCATTTTGACCATATAACTGTCTTCCGGTAAAGTATAGACAAGATCAAAGAATTTGCCATTACCGAAATCGAGTCGCATCGTTACAGATTTTCCGTCTTTTCCTGCAATAGGTTTAAAGAAAAGATCGGTCGTGTTTACAATACGCCCTCCGGTCTTAAAAATAAATCCGTATTCGTTATCCTTTTCGTCGAAAAGAGTAAGAGGCAGCGAGTCATGAGTCTTGTATTTGTTTAAAGTAGCTTCGGTTAAAGCTCCTCCTTTACTTGAGAATGAGAGAGATACAAGATCGTTTTTCAGATTTATTTTTTCATTTTCTCCTGTCGTAAAGTCCGAAAAGATTCCGAACGCTTCTTTCATTTGTACTTGACGAAGAGAATCCTCGTTTAGAACGGTGATAGTCGAATCTGCATTACCGGCTACCATTTGGCTTTGTTGTATCTCTTCCAGTTTTTTCTGTTCAACCTGAGCAATGGAGTCGTTTCTGCGTTGAAGTTCTTGCAATTGTTCGGGTGTAGGTTTTGTAAACCACGAATAGCCGAAAAGAACGGCAGCGATAAGAACAAAACCAATAATCGTATTTTTATCCATATATATGTATGATCGTTTTTATTCTTTTCCGGTTTCCGGATTATTTCTTGTTTTTAATGACAGCTTTAATAAAATCTATGAAGAGAGGATTAGGACGTAATACCGTACTGTTATATTCAGGATGGTATTGTACTCCTATAAACCATGAAAGAGAAGGCATTTCTACAACCTCTACAAGGTGTGTTTCCGGGTTTTCTCCAACACATTTCATCCCTGCCGCTTCAAATTCAGCACGATAATCACTGTTAAACTCGAAACGGTGACGGTGACGTTCTTTAATATGAGTCGATTGATAGGCTTTGGCAGTTTTCGAATCCGGATCAAGTACGCAATCATATTCGCCTAAACGCATGGTCCCGCCCATATTAGAAACGCTTTTTTGGCTTTCCATCAAATCGATTACGTTATGTTTGGTACTTACTTCCATCTCCGTCGAGTTGGCATCGGCATAGCCCAGTACGTTTCTGGCAAATTCGATTACCATACATTGCATGCCTAAACAAATACCGAATGTGGGTACATCATGTTCGCGGGCATATTTTATAGCGGTGAATTTACCTTCGATACCTCTTTGTCCGAATCCCGGAGCGATGAGAAGCCCGTCCATAGAACCGAGCAATTCTTCAACGTTGGACTCATTTAATTTTTCCGAATGAATAAGTTGCAGATCCAATTTACGGTCGTTGTATGTTGCTGCTTGAAATAAAGCTTCATCGATCGATTTGTATGCGTCTTGCAGTTCAACATATTTCCCGACCAATCCGATGCGAACGCTTTCTTTAGCATTCTTCACGCGGGCAAGAAATTCTTTCCACGGTTTCAGCTCGGGGGTCGATCCGACAGGCATGCCGGTTTTGGTCAGTACTATTTCATCCAGTTTTTGTTGTTGCATTTTTAATGGAACTTCATAAATAGAAGGTACGTCGATAGACTGTATAACAGCTTCCGGTGCTACATTACAGAATAATGCTACTTTACGGCGAATCTCATTGCTTAGTTCGTGTTCTGTTCGTAAAACCAGAATATCCGGTTGTATCCCTACTTCCTGTAACTGCTTTACAGAATGTTGGGTCGGTTTTGTCTTTACCTCTTTTGCCGCAGCGATAAAAGGAACGTAAGTCAAATGGATGCAAAGACAGCTTTTACCGAGTTCCCATTTTAGTTGGCGGACACTTTCAAGAAAAGGAAGAGATTCTATATCTCCGACAGTACCGCCGATTTCGGTGATAACGAAATCGAATTCGTTCTTAGTTCCCAGTAATTTTACGTTTCTCTTTATCTCATCGGTAATATGCGGTATGATTTGTACCGTTTTACCTAAATAATCACCGCGTCTTTCTTTATTAATGACATTTTGGTAAATACGTCCCGTAGTGATATTGTTCGCACGAGTCGTACGAATATTGGTAAACCGTTCGTAGTGGCCTAAATCGAGATCGGCTTCATGTCCATCTACTGTAACGTAACATTCCCCATGTTCATAAGGATTTAATGTCCCCGGATCAATGTTTATATACGGGTCGAACTTTTGGATGGTAACATTATAGCCTCTGGCTTGAAGCAATTTGGCGAGAGATGCTGAGATAATGCCTTTCCCTAAAGAAGAAACAACTCCGCCTGTAACGAAAATATACTTTGTATCCACTACTATATGATATTTAATACATTAATTTATGTGCAGATGATTTTTCAAAACGCAAAAGTAGAAAAAAAACTTCAGATTTACGGGAAAACTGTTTTTAATTAATTATCAATTAACAATATTCTTTTGAGGCTTTCCGCATTTCGTTTTTTGTAATTATGAAATATGTATTTAACTATAAAATAATTACATTTGCAAAATATTGCTGTGCCGGTCTTGTTTTGGAGAGCAAAGGGTTCGGCAAATAGATCTTATTTAAAAGACTGGAATATGTTTTTAAAATTTTGCCGGAGTACGGTTCTTTCATTAATGTGCCTTGTTTATTTTATAGCTGCTTCTGCTGCTAACGATTCGGTTTTTCAGGTTAGCGCATTTTCTCAACGACATTTGCCGGATTCGGTTACTGTTGAACAGTCCGATTCATTACAGGGCAAACAGAGTATGTTGTTGCAGTTGATATCTACGGACTCTATTTCTTTGACTCCGGAGGTACAGGAGGCTTTGGATATGGTATTGTTCCCGGATAGTACAGATCATAATGACGAGTTGTCATTGTTGGATTCTCCTTATTTTTTGCCGATTATTTTTGATCGGTATAAAAATCCGGATTCGCTAAATGTATTTATTCCGTTCAAAAAAACATATTCATCGTTCAAACCTTTTTCCTATACTTTTAAAGAACCCGAATGGTTGATGCGGGTTAAAGGGTTGCAAACCATGAGGGAGAGAGGTCGCTTCTGGGTGATTATAAATCATCCGGAATGTGTAAAATATAATACGGATAATTTGCCGGAAGTTCCTAAAGTTAAAGTAATGGAAACTTCTCCGAGAAAAAATCTGTTGAAATTGGAGGATATGACGGTTTCGGTATCTCAGTCATCTATAAATGCCGGAGAAAGAAAATTGAAACATTGGATTTCAGGACTCCAAAGCTCTATTCAGTTTTCTCAAGTACATATTTCAGAAAATTGGTATCAAGGTGGAGAAAGTAATTTAAATATTGTCAGCAATCAGGTATATACGTTGAAGTTTGATGATTATGACCGGATGATTTTTGAAAATACGGTTCAGTGGAAAGTAAACGTTAATAGTGCTCCGGAAGATACTATACGAAAAATAAGAATAAGCGAAGATCTCTTCCAGATTAATTCAAAGTTCGGTTTTAAAGCCTTTAAAAGTTGGTATTATACTGCTACACTATTTTTTAAAACACAGTTGTTTGATAATTATAAGGCCAATACAACCGAAAAATTAGCGGAATTCCTTTCTCCTGGAGAGTTTAATGCCGGTCTCGGTATGTCATACAATTATAAACAAGAGAAGTGGAAGTTTGAGTCATCGGTAGTATTATCTCCGTTTTCTTATAATTTGAAATTTGTAGCGAACGATCGAGATATAAATCCGGCCAATTCCGGTATTAATGCGGGTAATACGCTCAATCAGTTCGGTTCTTCTTTCGAGGTAACCGTTAAATGGGAATTTTACAGAAATATGAAATGGAGCTCAAGACTATTCTATTTTACTAATTATGAGCAAATTCAATCTGATTTCGAAAATAGTTTTGATTTCATTCTGAATCGTTTTTTCTCAACTCGTCTTTTCCTTCACTTAAGGTATGATGATGCCCGGGAGAAAAAAGACCGTAAGACTCATTTCCAATTTAAAGAATTGCTGAGTTTCGGCTTCAATTATAGCTTTTAATTGATTTTTGTACCTTTTTTAAACAGTATGATTCGTGTTTTTACAGATTCTTTAAAACCATGAAAAAATATATCTCTTTATTTGTTTTACTGATGTCACTAATTTTATCTGTATCTGCAAAGTCGGATAAAAAAGATGAACCTGTTAAAAAGTGGTATAAGCAGAGTTATTGTGTCGAAGGTTATACAGAGGAAGAAGCTCGGCTTTTACATAATTCCAGAGAAATAGACCCGATAGAGGGAATTTGGCAAAATTATAATGGAGAACGATGGTCTATAGAACGTTTTACGGATCAGAATATACCGGAACAGTTTAAGTATCGAATAGTCAAGGTTAAAACTTTTAAGTATTTGACGCCGGGAATGGTTGACGGATTTTTAGAATTGACGGCGGATAAAGGAACTTTTAATCTTGTGGTGTGCCACAGATACGGTAAAGTCAGATATATAAATCATATAGCGACGTTGCTATATCGTAATCGTCTCGATATAGAAGGCTGGTTATGGAATTTCAGACTTATGAAAGTTTATCCTACTTCTGAGTCGAAATCGGCAGAGGATTCTTATACCGGGACGGGAAGCGGTTTTGCTCTTTCTTCTGACGGGTATATCGCTACTTGCAATCATGTAACAGAAGATGCAAAGCATATTCAGGTGACAGGAATCAACGGTGATTTTACTCGTTTTTATAATGCTCAAGTCATTCTTTCCGATCCCATGACAGATCTTTCTGTTATAAAAATCAATGATCCTGAGTTTAAGACTTTGGGGGAGGTAAATTATGATTTACGGACAGATGTCCCTGTCGAAGGAGAACCTTGTTATGCAATAGGATATCCACGTGCCGATCTTTTGGGGGATAATGTGAAGGTGACGAATGGGATCATCAGTGCTGTGAATGCAGGAAAAGCCGGACCTGTCTTTTGCCAGATATCCGTTCCGGTGACCTACGGAAACAGCGGAGGACCTCTGATCGATGGTAATGGAAATGTTTTGGGTATAATTTCTGCCGGTTATGGAGATAAAGCCGGGTATATGGCAAATCTTGCCGTGAAGGCATCTTATCTTAAATTGTTGTTGGAGAGTGATCCTGTTTTAAGAAAGTTGACTTTTAAACCTATACTTGTAAAAAGGTCGTTGACCGAGATTGTCAGGCAGGTGAAAGATAATGTATATTTAATAAAAGTCAGCAATAGTGAGCCTGAAAGTTCTAAAAATAATATAGTTACCGATAAATCGATAAATTCGATACCTCGTCCGGAATTACAGGATAATGCCAATCGTGTTTCTGTCCTGAATGAAGTGAAAGAGAAACACCGTTCAGGAAATTATGAAGACGCGGTGAATATCCTTTCCGAAGAATTGCAAAAAGACTCTCTTTGGGCTGATGCTTATTATTTCAGAGCTTTATGTTATTCTGCACTGGGACGGCAAAATGAGGCGATTCTTGATTATGATTCTGTTTTGAAATATCATAAAGGAAAAAGTACAAACTATTCTTTGTCGGAAATATACCAGAATAAATCTATTTGTCAGGCATTTGTCGGAGCATACAATGCTGCGTTGGAAACCATAGATAAAGCAATTATAGCAGATGAGTCTGATGCAAAAAGTTATGAAGTTCGGGGCTGTATTTATTATTATTTAAAAGATTATAGGAAATGTATCGATGATCTTAGTCGTACAATTGAAAAAGGAAACAGAATAACGACTGCTTATTATTTCAGGGCCTTGGCTAAGTTTGCTTTAAAAGACTTTGCTGGAGCTCGGTTGGATATGGAGCAGGCAGCTTCAATGGGTGATGAGGATGCCGCACAGTGGTTAGAAAGATACCGGTAAAAATTTATTTTAAAATTATCTTGGAAAACTTAGATATACTCTAATATCTCTGATTTTTTTTTCGTATTACTTGATATATTAATTGTTTTTTGTGTGAATTTTAAGCACATTTTTAATGTATCGGTTTTTTCTTTGCAATAGTTTAATGCAAAGAAATATCTTATGAAACACACATCACTAAAAAGCCTTTTGTTTCTTTTTGTTTTTGTCTTAGCCGTATTACCTGTATTTGCAGATGGGCAATCATATTATTGTTATTCTCCGGATGACATCATTCAAATTCGAAAATCTGCGCAGACTTCATGGGGGAGGAAGATTCTTGACCGGATTAAAACGGATATAGCTGAACGTCGTTCCCATGATCTTACAGTTCCCGTTGTCGAAGGAGGACATATTCATCATTATTATTGTGATAAAGACGGTCAGCGGTTGACTTTTGACTGGGATAAGCCTCATGCGCATTATTGCTCGGCTTGTAAAACGACTTATACCCATGTAAACCGTTTTGATTGGGCTTGGATTTATATGGTACACCGTAAAAATCAAGAGTATCTGCAAGCTTGTATGTATGCTTATATGGCTACGGGAGATTTGCTGTATGTTGATTATATCAAAGATATGTTGCTCGATTATGCATCGAAATATGCAGCATATAAAGAGTATAATGCTGCTCGGGTTATTAGTGACAAACATAGCGGCAAGGCTTTTGCGCAAAGTTTAGATGAAGCGACTTGGGCTACCTATGCACTTCCGTCCTACACAGTTATAAAGAAATATCTGACACAAGAAGAGATCGGTAAGATAGAAAGCGGACTTTTGCGTCCTTGCGCTGAATTATTGCTTAATCGCCCTGCCGGGGCAAACTGGCAGATGTGGCATAATAGCGGCCTTGCGGTTTTGGGAGTTGCTTTAGAGAATGACTCTATTATCGACGTTGCTATGAATGATCCGGTAAGGGGATATTATGCTTTGATGAAAAAGCATTTGAAACCCGACGGGTGGATAGATGAAGGTTCTCCTAATTATCATTATTTCCCGTTACAAGCTTTAATTCATACGGCAGATGTCATGCGCTGTCGTGGAATAAATTTGTATAATGAGGATATGAGGAAGATGTTTGTTGCTCCGATTAAGGGAACTTACCCCGATTTAAGCTATCCTGCACATAGTGACGGTTGGTATGGTGCGAGTGTTTTGAGTGAGTTGCCTATTCATGAACTGGCTTTCGCCCGTTTAAAAGATCCGGTTATTGAAACTGTTTTGGAACATGCTTACGGAATGACAGATCGGACGGCATATGAATCGTTGCTTACGGGACAGGATATAAAGCCTGTTAAAGAACCGATGATACAACCGAGTTATTGTTATCCGCAATCCGGGTTTCTTTGTCTGCGAAGCGGAGCGGTTTCTTCAGTATTGAAATTTGGTGGCCAGGGAATAGGACACGGGCATCCCGATAAATTATCTATAACGATACATAACGGAGAAAAAGAGCTGATTTCTGATTTCGGTACGTGTGCTTACGGACTTAAATTGTATTTAGATTGGTATCGAAACTCATTACCTCATAATATGGTAACCGTAGATTATAAAGATCAGAATCGTAAGGCTTTAGGAAAATTGATCAGCTATGAGGCTACTCCGAACGGAGGTCGGGCGGAAGCTGAGTGTACGACAGCTTATTCAGGAGTGAGAATGTTACGGAAGATGAATCTGGAGGGAAATATCTTGGACGATACGTTTGACTGTGCTTCAGATTCTGTACATGTGTATGAGTATGTACTTTTATTTAATGAAAAGCCTGTGTTTAAAGCCGGAAAGGGACAGTCTGTCGTGTTGGATGAGTCGAAAGTACATTCGCAGATTAAAAATGTAAAGAAATATAAAGTCGGTAAAAAAATTTCATTTAAAACTCCTTCGGGAGATCTGCTCTTGAAGTTATCGGAAGCGCCGGTTAAGGAGCTGTTGGTTGGTGAAGCTCCCGGAATACCTGCGTTGAAACTTGCAGAAGAGGGAACAGGAGCTCAGTTATGTTATCCTGTCATTGTTCGTTTACAAGGATCGAAGAATATGCGGATAAGTGCGAGATGGACGATATTTAACGCGAATACTAATAAATAACACACACAATGAAAAAATGTAAATTTATTTATCTGGCAATGTTGGGAGTTTTTGCTGTTTCTACAGCACAGGCTTTGCCGTATGACCAGAAGTACTGGAATCAGAAATTACAGATCGAACCGTTTCGTCTGCCTTTGCCTCCGGTAGGTTATCAGGTAGAGTATATCGATTTAAATGGAGATGGAAAGCCTGACGCGATTAAATCCGTTACGGTAAACGATACTCCTATTCTTTGGTTAGATGACGACGGTAACATGAAAAAAGGGGATATTGAGGGAGATATGATCAATGATTGTTTGTTGATTGACCGTAATAAAGATGGAATTTATGGTGGACAAGGAGACTTGATTATCGATTGGGTCGATACGGATGATGACGGTAAAGCAGATATGCAGATCGTAATCGAATATCCGAAAAAAAATACCGGAGAAGTCTGGCCGAACGGGCATTATATGATTATACGTGATTTGGATAAAGATAATATTTTCAATTATATTAATTGGAATGATTTTAGTTTGCGCTGTTGGGATAAAAACGGAGTTTGCGATTTTTATGAAGATTATAGCGGTCAGACGATGTTCATGAAAATTCATACATCCACTTATGACATTAAAGATTTGCGTTTGAATTGGGAAAACCCGTTTTTGTTTTATGATGAAGATGGCGATGGTCTGACCGAAATGGCTATACGGTTTGTCGATTCTCCTAAAATAAAAGATAGAAGCAAACCTTCGAATAGTTATGTAAACCGTCAGTTGGAAGGACGTATCGATTGGGTTTCTATGGCTGTCGATTTAGATAACGACAATGCTCCTGGTAACGAATTTGATTTTGATTTTACAATAGGTTTCCAGGGTAAAGGTTTTGATTATACCGATCAGGTACATAAAGTTAATAATTTGCGAGGCATGCCTGAGGCGGATAAATTTTTCATGGATCCTCGTTACCGTCAATTGACAGAATTTTTGTATCCCGACCATAAAAGTGCTAAAGAGATGATCTTTAAAAGAGGAGAGTGGTCGAGAGTCAATTTTGTATATGACGAGGACGATGATTGCGGACGTTGGGAGCGAGTAGAATTTTATGATCCGTTAGATCCGTTCAAAATCGGCTGGAAAAATGGCGGTATTGATAATAATAAACAGTCTGATGCTGCCGGAGACCGGGGAGAATGGGATATGGATAATTCGGGAAAAGGTAAATTATATGTAGGTAAGTTCGACGGTCGTTTACATTTATATGGAGCTGAATGGGGTTGCTGGCGCATAGACCAGAATGCCAATTATTATCAAGGCTGGGATCGTATGTGGATGGGTATGGACCGGCAGCCCGGAAAATTCGGTACTGTAAAATATACCGATAAAGATGACAACGGCTTTTTCGATTATATTGAATATGATCTTGGCGGAGATAAAAAGTTCGAGATGACGATAGATTTAAAGGCACTGGG
>OGMF01003622.1_pt1 | contig 11395 bp, 12 predicted proteins | sample 1572921 | NCBI WGS metagenome assembly OGMF01 (sample SAMEA2581919, study PRJEB24529) | metagenome | biome: Human gut stool | place: China | collected 2011
CATCTAATATCAGATACAAGCAAAACTGAACGCAGAAAGGAAGATGTTCCATGGCATTTCCCATTGAAAGCTACGCAGCGAAAATACAGCGGAAGCTGTTAAAAAAGCAGCGCGTAATCGAAGCTGCCTCCGGTAGACAGAAGGCTGATCTGGTGCTGAAAAATGCAACGTATGTCAACGTGTTCTCCAACGAACTGCTGACGTGCGACATCGCCGTGGCGAACGGCCTGATCGTGGGTCTTGGCAGCTACGAGGGCGAAGTCGAATACGATATGACCGGCAAAATCGTCTGCCCGGGCTTCGTTGACGCGCACATCCATCTGGAATCCAGCCTTGTCACGCCGAAGGAATTCGTCCGCGCAACGCTGCCGCACGGCACGACCACGGTTATCACCGACCCCCATGAGATCACCAACGTCATGGGCACCGACGGCATCGATTACATGTTCCAGGCGACCGAGGGACTGCCCATCGACGTGCGGTTCATGCTGCCGTCCTGCGTCCCGGCCACACCGATGGACGAATCCGGCGCGAATCTGGACTACCGCGCCATCGACTCCTTCTACGACTATCCCAGAGTGCAGGGTCTTGCCGAGATGATGAACTCCTACGGCGTGATCCACAACGACCCGGAGGTCGTCTCGAAGATCGTCGCTTCGCAGGCGCACCACAAGAAGATCGACGGCCACGCGCCGGGCCTGCAGGGCAAGGATCTCGACACCTACGTCGCCGCAGGCGTCTATTCCGACCACGAATGCGCCACGATGGAAGACGCACTTGCAAAATTGCAGCGCGGCCAGTTCATCATGATCCGCGAGGGCACCGCCGCCCGCAATCTGGAAGCGCTGGTCCCCCTGCTGTGCGATAAGTATGTGGAACGCTGTATGTTCTGCACCGATGACAAGCACCCCAACGACCTGCTGGAAAAGGGTCACATCGACTACATCGTCAAAAAGGCCATCTCCCTGGGCGCCGACCCCATTACCGCCATCAAGGCCGCCTGCCACAACGCTGCCCGCTACTTCCTGCTGAACAACCGCGGCGCCATTGCACCAGGCTATCTGGCGGACTTCGTCATCATCGACGACTTTGAGCACTTCAACATTGAAAAGGTCTACAAGCGCGGCGTACTGATGGTAGACCATGGCGTGGTGGCGGACTTCCCCGTCCCGGAGATCGACCCCTATCTGGTCAACCGCGCCCACGACACCTTCCACGTGGCCCCGCTGACCGCCGCCGATTTCACCGACAGCCGTCCCCACGCGGTCATTGGCATGGTCAACGGCGAGATCACCACCACTGACGGCGGCTACACCGACCGTATCGATGTGGACTATGACATTCTGAAGATCGCCGTCATCGAGCGTCATAAGAACACCCACCACATCGGCTTGGGCTACATCAAGGGCTACGGCCTGCAAAAGGGCGCCGTGGCCACCAGCATCAGCCACGACAGCCATAACATCATCGTAGTGGGTACCAATGAGGAGGACATGGCCTTCGCCGCCAACCGCATCGTACAGCAGCACGGCGGTATCACCGTAGTGGAGAACGGTCAGGTAAAGGGCGAGCTGCTGCTGGCCATCGCCGGCATCATGTCTGACGACACGCTGGTGAACGTGAACCGCGACCTGGAGAACGCAAAAAAGGCTGCCTACGACCTGGGCGTGTCCACCGGTATCGACCCATTTATGACCCTGAGCTTCATGGCCCTGCCGGTGATCCCCAGTCTGCGTATCACCACCCGCGGCGTGTTCGACGTCACCACCCAGCGCTACGTCTGATACCTGTTCCCGCTTCGCCGTGGCCTATATCCGCAAAAAAAGAAAGCCCTCACGGGCTTTCTTTTTTTGCTCACAGCTTCAGTTCACAATCCAGGCTCATCACCGCGCTGCCGCCGATACGGACCGTCACGGCGCCGTCCTTTTCATACAGCATACTGCGTATCTCGCTGGGCCTGCCCATGTGCTCGCCCTGCAAAAACACGTTCTCCCGCTCCGGCTTCACATCGCCTCGCAGGTAGAGATAATACGTCAGTGCACCGTTGCTAGTCCCGGTGGCACACTCCTCCGGGATATCGTACAGGGGCGCGTAGTTGCTGCACCAGGCCGTCACGCCGTCCCGCCCCGGGCAGAACATATGCACGCCGGTCACATCGTACTTCCGTGACAGCTCCGTGACCACCGGTGCGTTCTGCACTGCCCGCATGAGCGTCTCATGGTCCCGGACGGGCATCATAATATCCGCCAGGCCGGTGGACACCATTCGTGGGATATATCCCTCCGGGCAGTCCGCCTCCGTCAGGCCATAGGCGGCGTACAGCGCGGCGCGCTCCGCTGCCGGGATGTCGCCGATCAGCTGCGGCGGCGCCATATCCATCCAGACAGTACCGCCCCTGACGGTAATGTTCAGTTCCCCGGCCTTCGTATGGGCCGTGTGGTCGCCGTCGCCGATCTTCTCCAACTGCCGCAGCAGGGCAAAGGAGGCCACGGTAGCGTGGCCGCACAGGTCCACCTCCCCGGCGGGGGTGAAATAGCGCAGGGATACGGAGCCGTCCGGCTCCATATGTATAAAGGCTGTCTCCGAGTGCTTCATCTCCGCAGCGATCTGCCGCATGACCGCATCGGACAGGGGGCGGTCGGGCAGGACGACGCCCGCCTGATTGCCGCCGAATATCCGCGCGGAAAACGCATCCATGACATAGGCTTCCATGTTGATGACCTCCTCAGTTTTTTTCATGGTATATATTATATAGTGTCCTGCCCTTAACGGCAAGTATATTTGACTTTTCCGGAAATTTTCGTTAGAATAGAAATCATAGATGAGGCGCGGCGTTCATGCCGCGCCACCCTCACAGAGAGGGGACTTTGAATAAGGAAAGAAAGGAACTTTATCAAAAATGCTCAATGAGCGAAGTCTGTTATCACAATTCCTGCATTTCGTAGCCGCTACGGTGGCATCCCTCATGGTTTTCAGCCTGTACTCCATCGTGGACGGGCTGATGGTCGCCAAGGGCGTAGGCGAATACGCCATGGCAGCGGTGAATCTGGCGGTACCGTTCACCAATGTGCTGTTCTCCATCGGCGTCATCTTCGCCGTCGGTACCAGCACCATCATCGCCATCTATCTGGGGCAAAACCAAGGCGAGAAGGCCAATAGCCTGTTCTCTCAGAACATCGTGCTGCTGACGTGCGTCGGCCTGACCATCACTGTCCTCGTTTTCGTATTTCTGGAGCCGTTCGCCGTGCTGCTGGGCGCAAAGGGCGTAACGTATCAATATACCATCGACTATCTCCGGGGTCTGGCCCCTTTCGCGCTGTGCTTCATCATCTCCTATAACATGGAGGTGCTGATCAAGACCGACGGCTATCCCCGTCTGGCAATTCTGACGGTCATCACCGGCTGTCTGGCCAACTGCGTGCTGGACTATATCGCCATCTTTGTGCTGAATCTGGGCGTATGGGGCGCGGCCTTCGCCACAGGTCTTTCCCAGCTTCTGACGTGCATCATCTATCTGCGCCACTTCCTGGGCGGACACAACACCTTCCACTTTGTGAAGTTCAGGATGGACTGGGGCATCTACAAGCGGCTGATCCCGCTGGGCTTTGCCGACGGCGTAACGGAGCTGTGCAACGGCGTGATGATCTTCCTGTTCAACCGGGTCATCCTCCGGTGCCTCGGCGACGACGGACTGGTGTGCTACACCATCATCGCCTATGTGAACACCCTCATCATCAACACCATGCTGGGCATCTCGCAGGGCAGCCAGCCGCTGGTCAGCTACCACTACGGCAAGGGGGACGCGGCGGGCTACAAGAAGCTGCTGCGGTATGGCTTTACAGCGGTGGGCATCATGACGGCGGTGATCTTCGCCGGTGTGATGATCTTTGCCCCCCAGATCGCCGGAATCTTCCTCGGCGCGGAGAAGCCGGAGCTGCTGGGCAGCGCGGCCGGCGCGCTGCGGCGGTACGGTCTGTGCTACATACTGCTGGGAAGCAACATCCTCATGGGCGGCTTCCTGACGGCGGTGGAGCAGCCCAAGGCGGCCATCAGTATCTCCGTGGGGCGGGGTCTGGCGTTCCAGGCCGGCGCGCTGCTGCTGTTGGCGGCAGCCGTGGGCGGCACGGGCATTTGGTTTGCGCCGGTGATCTCCGAGGCGCTGTGCGCGGTAATGGCCGTGTGGTTCCTCCGGCGGTTCCTGCGGAAAACCGCGGCATAACCAACATAAAAAGTATCCCGCGGCTGTGCCGCGGGATACTTTTTTGCTCTCTTTAAGGCGCCTTACGCCTGCGCGGCCTTTTCCGCCATCATCTGCCGCACCACCTCGTCGATACGGTGGGCAACGCGGCGGAAATCCTCCGCCGTATAGCCCTTGGTGGTCATGGCGGCGGTGCCGATGCGGACGCCGCTGGTCTGGAACGGCGAGCGTTTGTCCCCGGGGACGCAGTTCTTATTCAGCGTAATACCGCAGCGGTCCAATTCCTCCTGTACCTCACGTCCGGTAAGTCCGGTATCCGTCAGATCCAGCAAAAACAGATGGTTGTCCGTGCCTCCGGTAACGACCTTGTAGCCCATGGCCATGAACTCCGCCGCCATCGCCCGGCAGTTGACCACCACACAGTGGATATACGCCCGGTACTCCGGGGTCAGCGCCTCCTCCGCAGCCACCGCCTTGCCGGCGATCACGTGCTGCAAAGGGCCGCCCTGCATACCGGGAAAAACGGCGCTGTCCACCTTTTTCGCCAGCTCCGGCCGGCAGAAGATCAGTCCGCCTCGCGGGCCGCGCAGCGTCTTGTGCGTCGTGGTCGTGACCACATCTGCCAGTCCAAAGGGGCTGGGGTGCTCCCCCGCCGCCACCAGCCCGGCAATGTGAGCGATGTCCGCCATGAAATACGCCCCCGTCGCCTGCGCCGCCTGGGCAAAGCGTGCAAAGTCGATGGTCCGGCTGTAGGCCGACGCTCCTGCGATGATCAGCCGCGGCTTCAGCTCCCGCGCAAGCCTCTCCATACCGTCATAGTCGATCAGGCCGTTTTCGTCCACGTCGTAGGCCGCTATGTCATACAGCCTGCCGGAGGCATTTACCGGCAGTCCGTGGGACAGGTGCCCACCGTTGGCCAGACTCATGGACAGGATCCGGTCTCCCGGCTGCAGCAGCGCCATATACGCCGCCAGATTGGCGGAGGTACCGCTGTGAGGCTGCACATTCACGTGGTAGTCAGTGTGAAATACCTCCCTCCACTTGGCGATGCAGTACGTCTCCAGCTCGTCCACCACCCAGCCGCCGTAGTAGCGTCCCTGATTCCCCATCTCCCGGTGGGCGGGATACCCCTCGGAATACTTGTTGGTCAAGCAGCTGCCCACGGCGCGGCATACCGCCTCGCTGGTGAAATTCTCGCTGGCGATCAGCTCCACCGTTGTTTCCTGCCGCCGCTGCTCCATGGCAATATAGTCGAAAACCTTGGATGTCACGCCCATCTCTCCCCACGTATTGTATTGTTGCGTCAACCATTATACCACATATCGGGCCCCATGCAAGGCCTTATGTCTAAATAACCAAAATACACGAAATCACATACCTGCCCTGTAGGTTTTTTGTAAAAAACACAGAAAGGTGAAAAAAGGGTTGACAACAGCGCGTTAAGGGCGTATTATGCCACCATCCCGACAGGGAAAATCACAGAAGGAGGAAAGCCGACATGAAGCGTAGCGTCACCATGATGATGTGCGAGATGTGCATGGGTATGATGTCCATGTGCATGTTTCGTCGCGCCGAAAAGGTCATCAGCTTTCCGAAAACTGTTTGACGGCTTGCAAAAGCCGATGTGTAAGCAGACAGCGGAGGGTCAGTGATGACCAGCCGCTGTTTTTGTTTTGCTTATGTACCGCCGTTCCGGCCGGGCGGCGGTGCTGAGATAAAATCGTAACCAACCCAAGTTAAATCATTTCAAAGGAGACTGCGAACATGAAACACAACACTTTGACTAAGATCATCACCCTGGCCCTGGCCGTTGTGCTGGCCCTGAGCCTGGCTGCCTGCGGCAGCAAGACCAATACCGACGGCGATCAGCCCGCCGCCACCACCATCAAGATCGGTGTTCCCAACGACACCACCAACGAGGCCCGCGCTCTGCTGCTGCTCCAGGAGAACGGCATCATCAAGCTGAAGGACGGCGTGGGCATCACCGCCACCAAGAACGACATCGTGGAGAATCCGTACAACGTGGAGATCGTGGAGGCCGAGGCCGCCCAGCTGCCCAACCTGCTGCCTGACGTGGACTACGCCGTCATCAACAGCAACTACGCCATCAACGCCGGCCTGAACCCCGTGAACGACTCCCTGCTCATCGAGGGCAGCGCCTCCGCTTACGCCAACATCCTGACCGTCAAGGAGGGCAACGAGACCTCCCCCAAGGCCCTGGCTCTGAAGGCCGCTCTGGAGAGCAAGCAGGTGGCCGACTTCATCGCTGAGAGGTACGCCGGCTCTGTGGTCTCCGTGGTGGAGAACCCCACCGACGGCTATGACGCCTCCGTGGACTACGACGCTCTGAAGGGCGAGACCATCTCCGTGGCCGCTTCTCCCACGCCCCATGCCGAGATCCTGGAGGTCGCCAAGGAGATCCTGGCCGCCAAGGACATCACCCTGGACATCCAGGTCTACAATGACTACGTTGTGCCCAATACCGTCGTCGATGACGGCACGGTGGATGCCAACTACTTCCAGCACCTGCCCTACCTGGAGGACTTCAACGCTCAGAACGGCACTCACATCGTCTCCGTCGCCGCCATCCACGTGGAGCCCATGGGTCTGTACGGCGGTAAGCAGACCACGCTGGACGCGCTGAGCACCTCCGCCCAGTAACATAAAACAACAGGATTTTACCCTCCTCTCCCCCTCGCGTGTTCCCCGCCCTGCATAGGGCGGGGAACACCGCGGAAACAGGACAATGCGAAACGCCCGGTTTCTTTTCCGGAGCTCCCGCCAGGGCGCGGGGGATGCAGAAAGGAAACAGCGCGAATTAAACAGAAACGAGGAACGCCGTCGTGATAGAACTGAAACACGTAAGCAAGACATACGACTCCGGTGCCAACGGAGGCGTGGACGCATTGAAGGATGTGTCCCTGACCATTGAGGATGGAGACATCTACGGCATTATCGGTATGTCCGGCGCGGGCAAGAGCACGCTGGTGCGCTGCATCAACCTGCTGGAGCGCCCCACAAAGGGCGAGATCATCGTGGACGGCCAGCGGCTGGACACCATGACCCCCGTCCAGCTGCGCGCCGCCCGTCGGAACATCACTATGATCTTCCAGCACTTCAACCTGCTCATGCAGCGCACCTGCCTGCGTAACGTCTGCTTCCCCATGGAGATTTCCGGTGTAAAGCGGGCCGACGCGGAAAAGCGCGGGCGCGAGCTGCTGGAGCTGGTGGGCCTGCCCGACAAGGCGGATGCCTATCCGGCCCAGCTGTCCGGCGGCCAGCAGCAGCGCGTGGCCATTGCCCGTGCCCTGGCCACCGACCCCAAGGTGCTGCTGTGCGATGAGGCCACCAGCGCGCTGGACCCCAAGACCACCCGGCAGATACTGGAGCTGATCCGGGACATCAATCAAAAGCTGAACATCACCGTGGTCATCATCACCCATCAGATGAGTGTGGTGAAGGAGGTCTGCTCCCATGTGGCTATCCTGGACGACGGCTGTGTGGCCGAATCCGGCATGGTGGGTACTGTCTTCGCCGCGCCCAAGTCTGAAGCCGGCCGCCGTCTGGTATTCCCCGGCGGCGCGGACGCGCAGGTATACAACCCCCAGGACGAAAAGCTGGTGCGGCTGGTGTTCAAGGACAGCAAGACCACCAGTATCCCCCTCATCGCACGGCTGGCGGCGGAGGAGGGCGTCTTCTGCAACGTGATCTCCGCCAGCACGCAGAAGCTGTCCGAAACGGTATACGGCAGCATGATGCTGGGCATCCCCAGCACGCAGTACGATAAGGCCGTGGCCTTTATCCACAATGTGGCCAATGTTCAGGTAGAGGAGGTGGACCACCATGTACAGTAATCTGTTCTCCGCCCAGTCCGTACAGGATCTGATGAGCGTGCTGCCCTCCCTGCCCTTTGCCATCTGGGAGACGTTCTACGTCACCGTGGTCAGCACGGCGCTGTCGCTGGTGCTTGGCCTGCCCCTGGGCGTGCTGCTGGTGGCCGGCGAGAAAAACGGTGTGCTCCCCCTGCCCCGCTGGCTCATGCAGGTCATCAACGTCATCATCAACCTGCTGCGCTCCATCCCCTTTCTGATCCTGATGATCATGGTCTTCCCCCTCTCCCGTCTGCTCATCGGCACCGCCGTGGGCACCACGGCCACCATCGTTCCGCTGGTGGCGGCGGCGTTTCCCTTTGTGGCACGTCTGGTGGAGAGCAGTCTCCGCGAGGTGGATGGTAATATCATTGAGGCCGCCCAGAGCATGGGCGCCACCCCCATGCAGATCATCTGCAAGGTAATGATCCCCGAGAGCGTTCCCTCCCTGATCCAGAACGTCACCATCGCCTTGACCACCATTCTGGGCTACTCCGCCATGAGCGGCATTATCGGCGGCGGCGGCCTGGGCAAGATCGCCATCGACTACGGCTACTACCGCTATAAGTACCTGGTGATGCTGGTGGCGGTGGTCATTCTGATCCTGTTGGTGCAGCTGTTCCAAAGCGTGGGCACCTGGCTCAGCAAGCGGTGCGACAAGCGTTTGAAGCACTGATCCCGTCTTCTGTTCCCTTCGGCTTTCGCCGAAGGGAATATTTTTTCCGCCGCCCCATTTTTCACCTTGACATTTCTCCCGAAATCGTGTATGATATTCGAGGTTGTAAAGGCATATAACTTTACAGAAGGAGGCCACACCGTGAAAAACCAGACATACCGCATGACCATGCTGTTCGATTTTTACGGCGATATCCTGACCCCACGGCAGCGTGAGCTGTTCGACCTGTATTATAATGAGGACCTGTCCCTGGCAGAGATCGCGGAGAACTGCGGCATTTCCCGGCAGGGCGTACGGGACGTGATCGTCCGCGCGGAGAACGCTATGACCGAGCTGGAGGACAAGACCGGCCTGGTTCGCCGCTTTTTGCAGATGCAGCAGCACGTGGACCGTATCATCACCGCTGCCGGAGACATTAAAACCATCAACTACCGGCAGTACGAAAATCCCCGGTTAGAGGAATTGGCGGAGACGATCTTGGACGCTGCCGCCGCCCTGAAGGAGTAACGACCCATGGCATTTGAGGGACTTAGCGAAAAACTGAACGGCGTATTCAAGCGCCTGCGCGGTAAGGGCCGCCTTACCGAAGCCGATGTCCGCGAGGGTATGCGCGAGGTGCGTCTGGCCCTGCTGGAGGCCGACGTCAGCTACAAGGTCGTCAAGGACTTCATCAAAAAGACGACCGAGCGCGCAACTGGTGCTGAGATTCTTGAAAGCCTTTCCCCTGCTCAGCAGGTAATCAAGATTGTAAACGAAGAACTGACCAAGCTGATGGGCGGTTCCAATCAGAAAATCAACATTTCCCCCAACCCGCCGACGGTTATCATGATGGTCGGTCTGCAGGGCGCCGGTAAAACCACCAACGGCGCCAAGCTGGCGGGGCTCATGCGCCGCAGCTTCGGCAAGCGCCCCTTGCTGGTGGCCTGCGACGTGTACCGTCCCGCCGCCATCAACCAGCTGCAGGTGGTGGGCAAGCAGCTGGACATCCCCGTCTTCGAGATGGGCCAGATCGACCCGGTGACCATCGCCAAGGAGGCGGTGAAGTACGCCGCCGACCACGGCCACGACATCGTCTTTCTGGACACCGCCGGCCGTCTGCATATCGACGAGGCGCTGATGGACGAGCTGAAAGCCGTCAAGGCTGCCGTTCATCCCAACGAGATACTCCTTGTGGTGGACGCCATGACCGGCCAGGACGCGGTCAATGCCGCCAAGGCCTTTGACGACGCGCTGGGCATCGACGGCGTACTGCTGACCAAGCTGGACGGCGACGCCCGCGGCGGTGCTGCCCTGTCCATCCGGGCCGTCACCGGTAAGCCCATCAAGTTCGTGGGTACCGGCGAAAAGCTGGACATGATCGAGCCCTTCCACCCCGACCGCATGGCCGGGCGGATACTGGGCATGGGCGATATGCTCACCTTCATTGAGAAGGCCGAGCAGCAGTATGACGAAAAACAGGCGAAAAAGCTTGAGGAAAAGCTCCGCAAGAACCGGCTGACCCTTTCTGACTATCTGGACCAGATGGAGCAGCTGCAAAGCATGGGTGACCTGAGCCAGATCGCCGATATGCTCCCCGGCAGCATGGCTAAGGGCTTCGACCCCAGCCAGATCGACGAGAAGCAGATGGCCCACAACAAGGCCATCATCCAGTCCATGACCCCGCTGGAGCGCGAAAATCCGCAGATCCTTAACGCCAGCCGTAAAAAGCGTATCGCCGCCGGCTGCGGCCTGGAGGTGGTGGATGTCAACCGCCTGCTGAAATCCTTTGAGATGCTGCAGCAGATGACCAAAGCCATGACCAAGGGCGGCGGTATGCGCGGCCTGGGCGGCATGATGGGCGGCTTCGGCGGCAAGGTGGCCAGAGGCGCCATGCACGGTTTTGGCCGAAAAAAACGGTTGAAATAAAGTTAAAAAAAGTAGAAAAAGTGTGTAAGTGCAGTCGCATTTAACAGATATAAAACATTTAATTTACATGGAGGAACACAACAATGGTTAAAATTCGTCTGAGAAGAATGGGCGCTAAGAAGGCCCCCTATTACCGCGTCGTCGTCGCCGATTCCCGCTATCCCCGCGACGGCCGCTTCATCGAGGAGATCGGCACCTATGATCCCACTGTCTCCCCCGCCAAGATCAGTATCGACGCTGACCGCGCCCGCGAGTGGATCAAGACCGGTGCCCAGCCCACCGATACCGTCCGCGCCCTGCTGAAGAAGGTCGACGTACTGTAAGTCGGGAGCGCGCCATGAAGGATCTGCTGCTGTATATCGCGCAGAACCTTGTGGAGCACCCGGAGCAGGTCAGCGTGACCGAGGTGGAAAACGGTGACGAGCTGACGCTTCAGCTTCGCGTCGCGCCGGAGGACATGGGCAAGGTCATCGGACGTCAGGGCCGTATCGCCAAGGAGATACGCACTGTGATCCGTTCCTACGCCCAGCGCACCGGCGCCAAGGTGTCTGTGGATATCGTTGATTAAAAAAGGAGCACCCGGCAGGGTGCTCTCTTTTTGCCCGCTGGCCGGGGCAAAAAAGAAAGCCCTTTCGGGCTTTCTTTTTTTGCTCTCAGTGACGCTTTTTAGCGGTCCAGGCCATGCCGGTCACGGACAGCACTGCCGTCACGGCGTAGATACCCACGCCCGCGTCAAATGTCTTGGGG
>OGMF01003623.1_pt1 | contig 11392 bp, 10 predicted proteins | sample 1572921 | NCBI WGS metagenome assembly OGMF01 (sample SAMEA2581919, study PRJEB24529) | metagenome | biome: Human gut stool | place: China | collected 2011
CCAGCCGGGTGGAGCGCGCCATCCGCCACGCCATCGAGGTGGCATGGGACCGGGGAGACGTGGACACCCTCAACAGCTACTTCGGCTACACCATCCATAACCTGCGCGGAAAACCCACGAACAGCGAGTTCATCGCAATGATAGCCGATAAGATGCGGCTGGATAAACGGCAGAGGGTTGGGTGAACAGAGAAACGGTAAAACGTCTGAAATTATTCCATAATATTCCAACGATGGGAGCTGTACCAATCAATATAGCGAAAAACGTTGTGGAAATATGGAACCAGACCAATAAATAGCTTAAATCTAAGGCAATAAACCTCCTGTATTTATTGGGTCATAGTCCCGGCAAATACAGGAGGTTATTTTTTATGCTTATCCGGGATGTGGAGATGTTCATTGAACACTGTGAAAACAAAGGGCTTGCAACAAAGACGATTGGAAGTTATGAACAAACGTTGCGGCTTTTGATGCTTTACCTTGATGAACAGGGAATCACACAGACAGAGAAAATCACGCACACGGTCATTCAGAACTATGTTAAACAGATAAAGGAGCGGGGCAAATACACAGTCACAAGCAATCCGAACAGCGGGAACTATCAGGAGCGGCGGTTAGATTTTGGCAAAAAAGTGTCAGATGTGACAATCAACAACTATCTGCGGAACATGAGCGCTTTCTTTGGCTGGTGTGTGGAAGAGGATTTGATTCTCCGTTCGCCTGTCAAACGTGGCGATTACATCAAGGTAGAACGCCGCCCGCTTGAGTTCGTGTCGGATGAGGACTTCCGCAAACTGCTGCGGAACATGAACACGGCCAGCTTTAGCGAGTACCGGGATTCTATCATCATTCAGCTCTTGTTAGATACTGGCATGAGAGTCAACGAATGTCTATTGACTCAAGTAACGGACATGAATTTGCAAAAGCGGTACATCTATCTCCCGGCGGAAAATACCAAAGGAAAGAAAGGCCGTTATGTATTCTTCTCTGACAAAATGGCAACGCAGCTGCAACGGTGGATAAAGTATAAGGACAGATACCGGGACAGTGACTTTCTGTTCTGTACAAACAAAGGTAAATTTCTTGAGGTGAATAATTTTGAAGCCAATGTTCGCAAGTATGCCCAGCGGATAGGGCTAAAGGGCATTCACCCGCATGTTTTCCGAAACAACTTTGCAAAGCGCTTCCTTATGAGCGGCGGCGACATCTACACCTTGAGCCGCTTGCTAGGGCACAGCAGCGTTACCGTAACAGAGCAGGCCTATTTGGATGTGAACCAAGACGACCTTGCAGAGATGTACCGCAAGCACAGCCCGCTTAGTAAGATAATTTAACAAGAAAAGCCACAGTTGGGATTTTTGTTCCCGTCTGTGGCCTTTTAGATATATGGATATTTCATTATTGAGATTAGCTGTTTTCCTCTTTCCTTTCAGCAATGTATGCCACAAGGTCATACACCAGCCGCTTTTCCTGTTCATTCATACCGCGCAGCACTATCTGTTCTTGCGATTCAAGCCCTAAAATATCATCCGTAGTAGTGTGAAACAGTTGTGCAAGGGCTATCAGGTATTGCGCAGTCGGTGCAGAAAGTTCCATTTCCCAAGCATTGACACTGGCACGCGTAACGCCCAGCTTACGAGCAAGGCCAGCTTGGGAAAGCCCGGCGTTCTCCCGAAGACGCTTGATGTTGTCTGAAATCATGTTGTTCACCTTCCTACATCTACTTTACTATACAGCCCTTGATATTAAATTATCCAATCATGCATAGTTTTGTTGACATTCGGTCAGTCAAAGCGTACAATGAACTTACGGATATTTACCTTTAAGGAAAGGAATCTTGACATGAAACGAAAAATTGCTCTAGTGGTCGGCTCAACACTCTTATGTGCGAGCATTCTTTCTGGATGTGCTTCAGCAACCCCTGTTGACAAATATCTTCGTTCTTTTGATAAGGGCGACAGCGAAGCGGCATCTCAAATTTACAGTGAAGAAATCAAAGACAACGCTGAAGACAAAGAAACTCTACAAACCAAGCTGAAAGAACGCATGGATTCTATTTATGAAAACTTCAAGTCTGGCAAAATCACATCTGATGAAGCAAAAGAGAAGCTAAAGAGCTATAAAGAGTACGACACCTCTTCTGTCTACGCATTTACGACCATCAATAAAGTGACTACACTTCAAAAATCCAAAGATGCCTATTCTGACGCAGAAAAAGCGGAAAATGACGGCAATTTAGCTGATGCCATTACGAATTATAAGAGCGTTATCGAGGATGACCCGAATCACGAAGCCGCACAGGCAAAGGTTTTGCAGTTGAGCGAAACCTATACTGAAACGATGAAGGCACAGGCACAGCAGGAAGCGGATTCAAAAGATTATGACCGCGCAATCAACACTATCAACAAATTGTCTGATGTTGTCGGTAACACGGATGAATTAAAAACTCTTGCCCAAGAATACAGCGAATTGAAGAACTATCGTTACATTAAAGTTGTATGTACCAACAAAGAAAATCTTCCCGAAGATAGTTCTGCATGGAGATTTTCGGATTATGTGCTCTTCACCTATGAGCTAACCAATAATAGCGATAAAGCAATTAAGGGAGTTCAAGGCGTTTTGCACATCAAGGATTTGTTTGGTGACTCCATCATGGATAGCGGCTGTGATTTTACAGGCTATACTATTCAACCGGGAGAAACCCATGTGGACGATGAATTAAGCCTAGAAATCAATCCTTATATCGATTATATGACTAAGGTTTATAATACCAACTACTCTGACCTGATTTTCGAATATGAACCCAGCATGATTGTATTTGCAGACGGAACCAGCGTGTCGTTATCTTAAACACATGGAGGATTTAACATGAAAAAATCTTTATCACTCGCTGTAACAGCCTTTTTATTCTGTCTGTTTGTCCTTCCATGTTTTGCGGCGGGAACACGACCTGCTGTTGAAGTCATGTGGACTGATTTCGATATGAATTCTGTTGGCGGCGTCAGCCCTCAAATTTGGTATCGAAGCAATTCGGATAAGCCTATTAAATACATTGAGTGGCATTTAACTGCTTATAACGCTGTTGGAGACCCTGTAAAATGTGATATTCGTAACCGGTCTAGTATAATTGCAGAAACTGTTGGCCCTATTTATAAAACGGTTCTGCATTCTAGTAGCACAACTCCTTACACTAAGACTTATTGCGCTGATGATGACCCATTTAAAACCAGCTACTATACAGGCTACTATATTAATACCACTAATCCAGCACTATACCATAATGGTTCAGGCCTTAAATATACTATCGACATGGATAGCTTTGGAAATTACTATGCTAGTGGTAGAAACCTTGATGAAACTTTTTTGTCTGCAGATGAAATCGCTAATGCAGTATACAAAGACTATTCTTATTTTGAAATCTGCTGGTATAACTTCACTATCGCAGATTTTCGTGTAACGAAAGCTGAAGTTATATTCATGGATGGTTCTAAAACCGTTGTTTCCGGTAATTCGGTTTATTCTCCATATTTTAAGCATGATTTGGACAATAAGCCTTTTACGACACAAGTCAACCAGTATTCCGATGTCTATAACTATAAAGACTATCTGAACTATAATCCTGACTTAAATGAAGTATTAGGTAATAATCAAAGAGCCCTGTTTGAACACTTCATTAGCTTCGGCATGAAAGAAGGTCGTCAAGGCAGCAGCGAGTTTAACCTTGATGCCTACAAGGCAAACAACCCTGACCTTGTTACAGCCTTTGGCGACGATAATGTAAAATACTATGAACATTATATCTCTAACGGAAAAGCCGAAGGACGCAAAGCAACCTAACTTAAAGCATATCCGATAAACGCACTTCCTGCCCTGTGAAAATGGGGCAGGATTTTTTTGTTAAATCAGAGTATACTTGCACTTTACGCTTAATTCGGCTTCGATAGTGTAAAATTCAAGTCCATTTATGAATTATTTGCAAACTTGTAAATGAAGTTATAGACTTTGATTTTACACTATGGTATAATACTAAATGTAAGGACAATAACTCAGCCGAAAGGACGGTTTTAGAATATGTCGAACATTGCGTATGTCAGAGTCAGCACCGCAGAGCAGAACGAAGCACGCCAGATTGAAGCGCTCAAGAAGCACAACATCGACAAGTGGTTTACCGAAAAGGTCAGTGGCAAGAATATGAATCGCCCCCAACTTGAAGCCATGCTTGACTATGTGCGTGAAGGCGATACGGTTTACATCCATGATTTCAGCCGACTTGCACGCAGCACGAAAGACTTGTTGTCCATCGTGGAGCAGTTGCAGGAGAAAGGCGTTCACTTGGTATCAAACAAAGAAAACCTTGATACCAGCACACCGACCGGAAAATTGATGCTTACAATGATAGCCGCTATTAATGAATTTGAACGGGAGAACTTGTTAGAGCGGCAACGTGAAGGCATCGCCATTGCAAAAGAGCAGGGAAAATTTAAAGGCGGGCAAGTTAAGAAGATTGACGATAAAGCTTTTAATGCTGCTTATGAGCAATACAAGCGTCGTGAACTGACTAAAGGTCAGATGGCGCAAAAGCTCCGTATTAGCCGCCCAACGCTTGATAAGATGCTTAAAGAGCGTGGCTATTGGGTTACTGACCGTGTTTTCTTCACGCCGAAACAAAAGTAAATTCAGATATCAGCCCTTCCCGCCACCATGGGAAGGGTTATCTTTTCACTTAAATTTAAAAAAGAATCCGCGATTTACAAATATTGGAAGCCGCTTTTCTGGATTGCCGGTGTAGCCCATCATCGCACAGAGTAGAATAAAGGAGCATCCACGCCTTTGTAAGGTGCCGCCCTACCAGATGAGCTAAGGCCGCATATTAAAAGATGAATCAAGAAAACTGACACAGCATCGAACATAAAATGTATAATTTTGTTGGTGTGCCGTGAAATGCACCGGCGATGGCCTTTTGATTTCTTTTTTTCACAAACTTTTGTCAGGATACATTACCTTCAATTGTAAGATGTGCGCATGAAATTTCCAGCTTTGAGGCTGATTCCCACCCGATTTGGCTAAAATCACGACATAAGGAAGCAACTTTTTAAATAATTAAATAACGTAGGCACGAGTAATGTTTGACAACCTCAACAAACAGTGCTACAATTCTCAACACAGCGCGGACGAAGAGCTTTCCATCCGAACAGATGGCTTATTCTGTCCACTTGTCAATTTAAGAAAGAAGGGTTAGTTATAAGCAGTAAAATCAACATCGTTGATAGCATTATGGGAAGTTACAAGACCAGTGCAGCCATCAACTATATCAATCAGCATCCAGACCATCATTATCTTTATGTCAGTCCCTTACTCAGCGAATGTAGCCGTATTCAAGAAGATTGTCCTTCATTGGATTTCAAGCAGCCAGATGATACCGGCGCAATCCAGTCAAAGAGCGGTGACCTTCTCCGTCTGCTTAGAGAAGGATTCAATGTTGCTATCTCTCACGAACTGTTCAAACTGTTGCGAGAAGATGCTATGGATTATATTCGAGACTACTGTTTAATTCTGGATGAAGAACTCTCTACTATCGAACCTCATAAAGTTACACTCAATGACCTTGAAATCATGCAAGAACAAGAATTGCTCCAAATCGACCCGGATACAAAGCAACTTATCTGGTTGAATGATTCTTATAAAGGTGACTATAAACGTCACATGGAAGCAGTCAAGCGCCAAGACCTCTTTGAACTTGCTCAAAATCAAGTATTTTGGATGTTCGATGCAGAAGTTTTCAAAGCCTTTGGCCGAGTATTCATTCTTACCTATCTTTCTGACGGCTGTGTCTTAACATCTTACCTGAATATCAATCATATCAAGTACGGCTATTATCATGTTGAACAGACCGATACAGGGCATCAATTTAAAGAGGGATTTCGCCCAACTACCTCTGAACAAAAGCAGAGAATCAAATCTCTACTAAATATCTACGAAGGCCCTCTTAACACAAATTATTTAACAAAGAAAGAACTCAATAGCACGGCTAAAGCTGATTCTGCTCTATCTAAAAGCTGGTTTGATTCCAAGAAGAGTAAAATTGCCAAAAAATCCATTGAACAACTAAAAAACAATGCAGTTAACTATATTTCACATATCCGTGGAGCTTACAAAAACGAATGTCTTTGGTCTACTTTCAAGCAGTACGCTAATAAATTCGATTGTCCTAGATTAAAGTATCGCTGTGCAAAACGTGATAGTAGAAAAGGAAACGGCTGCTTAGGTTGTCAGAGTCGTGATTCCTGTAGAGTTAATTTTCTTGCTTGTAATTGTCGGGCAACCAATAAATTTAAAGATAAAACAGTTCTTATCTATCTGCTGAATATTTATCCATCTCCTGTTATCTCTGATTATTTAGCAGCCAAGGGATATCCCCTTGACGCTGATACATACGCTCTCGCTCAGCTCCTTCAATGGATTTGGCGTAGCGCAATCAGAGAAGATAAACCCGTATATTTATATCTTCCTTCTTCAAGACTTAGAAAATTGCTATATCAATATCTTAACGATAAAGATTGATATTGTCAGATTTTTTCTGTCAACCACCATCAAAAAGTCCAGTATTCAAGCCATTTTCTAGTTCATTTTCTTATAAAGGAAGAAACAATTTAACATAAAGAGTCAAAATTAATACTTAAATTCACACAATATTTCTTATTGTCCACTCGACACTATTATTTTTACCTATCGACAGGAGGAAATGCTATATTGAAAAAGGATATTACGTCTAATAGGTCTAAGCATTGGTTAGAATGGAATGATTATAAACAGGCAAAAGTCAAAAATTATCTGTTGAATTTAAAAGAAAAATATAATTTTTCTGAGTTTTATTTTCAGATTTACTTGTTATCGTTAATAACGGAGTAAAATATCTTCTTAGTATTGATTATAACGGAGCTGTTCTATATGTATATAATTCAGTCTCCCACCGCCATACACGTTATTATAAGCAGAATGCTTGGGTTGACGCTTTCAATGCCATTGCATCCAATCTCTGTTAAATTCAGATAATAATATCATTCCCGATAGGTTTTGATATTTATTTATAGTCCGAATATCAATCACAAAATAATATTTTTATGGAGGGACACACTTTGATGTTCTATAGAACTTAGACCAGCCAACAGGCTGGTATTCGACAAGAAAAGATATAATATACCGTAACAAAATAAAATTTAAAAGAAAGAATAAACGGTGAAAAGAAATGAAAAAGATTAAAAACATTAATAACATGAAGGAGATTTTAAGATATGAATATAATCAACATGGATGGAAAACTTTCTGGGCTAGATATTGACCTAAGCAATGAGTATTCAAATTTGCCTAAAGCAAAATATGTTATCATTCAAAACATTTTAAATGGGATAAAGCACTACACTATCAAAGATACATGGAACAATGAAACCATACAGCCGGATAGTGATTATAATATTAGCTTTATGGGCTTGGATGGCAGCGTGGTAAAGATTTCAATGAAAGAAATTGTTCGGAGCGTTTATGATTCCGAATACTGTATTGATGAAATTGAAGATGAACCGGGTGAGTTTTGGTTCTTTATTGATTTATTTGAAATTAGCAGCAATCGAGACCACCCTGTTCACAGTCCTAGGGAACAGTTTCTTGCTAGCTGCTATGGCAGAGTTAAGTCATATGAAAAATATAAGGCGTTCATTATTGAACCTTATCCAAAAGCTTCAAGTCATCCGGCAACGGACTATCAGTTTGTATACTTTACTAACTATAATAATCTTAAAGTCTACGTTCACAGGTTGGTTGCTCAGTACATTAACGCTTTGTTTATTGGTGTGACTCCAGTTGAATTTAACGCGCCCGGAGTTCAAGTTCATCATATGGAAGATAGAACACATAATGAGTGTTTCAATCTGATGATTTGCCGTGACAGTGACACGCACCGTCAAATCGAAGCAGATAAAAGAACCCGGGAAAAAGAACGCAAAAAATATTTGGCATCATTAAAACTAAGTGATTAATAAATAATTAGTGATTTAGTGATTCAGTGTGCCTGTCAGACTACGATTAAACGTAGCTGGCAGGTTTTTCTATTAGATGGATTATTCTCTTGTTAAATTGAAGATAATGCCCCGGCGGGGCTGTATATTGGGACTTGAGCGACTGTGACAAGACTCCGCCGGGGAGAACTGCTCCAATACAATATGTAAAGAACATTGCTTTTGTGGCTGAAATGCGGTATACTTGTAGCACAATAAATTGTTCGAGATTATACCAACAAATAATCAGATTTTGACTTAGATTTATTGCCCTACTCTGATGGTGTGCCCGCCCACATCAAGGGCTACCAATTCCTGCGGGACGCCATCCTGCTCACCATGAACGAGCCGGAGTACATCAACGCGGTGACAAAGCGGCTGTACCCGGAAATCGCCAAGAAAAACGGCACCACCGCCAGCCGGGTGGAGCGCGCCATCCGCCACGCCATCGAGGTGGCATGGGACCGGGGAGACGTGGACACCCTCAACAGCTACTTCGGCTACACCATCCATAACCTGCGCGGAAAACCCACGAACAGCGAGTTCATCGCAATGATAGCCGATAAGATGCGGCTGGATAAACGGCAGAGGGTTGGGTAAACAGAGATACGGTAAAACGTCTGAAATTGTTCCATAATATTCCAACGATGGGAGCTGTACCAATAAATATAGCGAAAAAACGGCGTGGAAATATGGAACCATTCCAACCAATTCCTTGAATCTGAGGCGCAAATCTCCTGTATTTATTGGGTGTTCTCCCGGTGATTACAGGAGGTTATTTTTGTGTTGGCAAGGGATGTAGAAATGTTTATAGAGCACTGTGAAAATAAGGGACTGAGCACAAAAACAGTGGGCAGCTATAGAATTATGCGATAGTACGATTGATGTTTTGGGATGGGAAATGCGTGCAACACCATTTCTATCTGTTTTTTCATATCAAAGCTTTGGAGCTGTTCTCTCGGGTTGACTGGGAGGACAGCTCTTTTTTGTGAGAAATAAACATGTAAAAATGGACCTGCTGGATCGATTCTTCCTGAAAGAAATTGGATAAAGAATACAATATAAACAGGAAAGCACCGCCGCAGACGGAGAACCGCCCTCAGCATATCAGTTCTGGCCAAATTGCGAAAAGCGGCCCAGAGACGGCGGTGGTATGTCAGGCCGGAGAGGGGAGCATTGCCCAGCAGAAGTTGCGAAAACAGGGCTGTTTTTTGACAACTTTATCACAATGACTTTGTTAAAAAGTGGCTTTCTTGCTCTTTTTGCTCAAAGTATACAAGAATAAACACGGAAATTCGGCAATGCGACAATTGAAAAAACTACACTGATATACTAGAATATAAGCAAGAGGGCGCGGCAGTCCGGCTGCGCGGAATAGCAAAGCAATTGAGAGAAAGACAGGAGGAACTTCCTATGCCTATGAAAATGGGTTGGCGCTGGTATGGCGAGGGCAATGACCCCGTCAGCCTGAGCGACATCAAGCAGATCCCCGGTGTTACCAGCATCGTCTGGGCACTGCACGACAAGATGCCCGGCGAGATCTGGGAAATCGACGAGATCCAGAAGGTCGCAGACCAGATCCACGCTTACGGCTTCGACATGGACGTGGTCGAGTCGGTCAATGTCCACGATGACATCAAGATCGGCCTGCCCACCCGTGACAAGTACATCGAGAACTACAAGCAGTGCATCCGCAATCTGTCCAAGTTTGGCGTCAAGGTCATCTGCTACAACTTTATGCCCGTCTTCGACTGGACCCGTACCGATCTGTTCCATCCCGTAGGCGACGGTTCTACCGCTCTGTTCTACGAGAAGGCCAAGATCAAGGATGACTACAAGTCCATGGCAGATTACATCATGTCCTTCACCGAGAAGTACAACATGACCTTCCCCGGCTGGGAACCGGAGCGTATGGCTAAGCTGGATGAGCTGTTCAAGGCCTATGCTCCTGTCACCAAGGAAAAGCTGTGGGAAAACCTGAAGTACTTCCTGGAAGCTATCATGCCCACCTGCCACGAGTGCGACATTAAGATGGCCATCCATCAGGACGATCCCCCTTGGGATATCTTCGGCCTGCCCCGTCTGCTGGTGGATGCTGAGAGCATCGACCGCTTCCTGAGCATGGTGGATGATCCGTACAACTGCCTGACCCTGTGCACCGGCAGCCTGAACGCAAACCCCAACAATAACTGTGCCGAGATCATCCGCAAGCACTGCGACCGCATTGCCTTCGGCCACGTCCGCAACATCCATCACTTCCCCAACGGCGATTTCTCCGAGGCTGCGCACCGCGACTGCTGCGGCGAGACCGGCATCATTGAGGTGATGCGCGCTTACCATGACTGCGGCTTTGAGGGCTACATCCGTCCCGACCACGGCCGTCAGCTGTGGGAGGAAGGCCCCGGCAGCTGCCGCCCCGGTTACGGCAAGTATGACCGTGCTCTGGGCGTTCAGTACATGCTGGGTGTCTGGGATCTGCTGGATCGTCTGGATGAAGAGAAAAAGAAGGGCTGATAAATATGAAGCTGTCTGAGATCAAAAACGGCAATCTGTCCGCCGAGTGGGCAGAGAAGGGTTATGAGCTGCCCAAATTCGATATCGAGGCTGTCAAGGCAAAGACTCACGCCGAACCCACCTGGGTGCACTTTGGTGCAGGCAACATCTTCCGCGCTTTCCCGGCTTCCATCCTGAACGATGCGCTGAACACCGGCAAGTATGACCGCGGTGTCATCGTGGCCGAGAGCTTTGACTACGAGATCATCGACAAGGCTTATCGTCCCTACGACAATATGAGCCTGCTGGTCTGCCTGAAGTCCACCGGCGAGATCGAGAAGAAGGTGGTGGCTTCCGTTACCGAGAGCCTGAAGGCTGACTACTCCTTCGGCGAGGACTGGGCACGTCTGGTGGAGATCTTCCAGAACCCCAGCCTGCAGATGATCTCCTTCACCATCACCGAGAAGGGCTACGGCGTTGCTCCTGCTGATCTGGAGCGCGGCCTGACCCCCGTGCTGGCCATGGGCAAGGTCACTGCTCTGCTGTACGAGCGCTTCAAGGCCGGCAAGCTGCCCCTGACCGTCCAGAGCATGGACAACTGCTCTCACAACGGCGATAAGGTCAAGGCCGCAGTCTTTGCCTACGCTTCCAAGTGGGTCGAGCAGGGCCTGGTCCCCGCCGAGTTCCTCGCCTACGTCAAGGACGAGACCAAGATCACCTTCCCCTGGAGCATGATCGACAAGATCACCCCGCGCCCGGACGCCAAGGTCCAGAAGATGCTGGCTGACGACGGTTTTGAGGACAACTACACCATCGTCACCGAGAAGCACACCTTCACCGCTCCCTTCG
>OGMF01003625.1_pt1 | contig 11385 bp, 7 predicted proteins | sample 1572921 | NCBI WGS metagenome assembly OGMF01 (sample SAMEA2581919, study PRJEB24529) | metagenome | biome: Human gut stool | place: China | collected 2011
TGGAGTTCTTGTTCGCGCCGACGGTACCGTCGCCGCCGAGACCCCAGAACTTGCATTCGATGGTGCCCTCGGCCGCGGTGTTCGGGCAGTTCTTGTCCTCAGGCAGGGACAGACCCGTCACATCATCAACGATGCCGATGGTGAACTGGTGCTTGGGCTCAGCCTTCGCAAGCTCGCTGTAAACGGCGAAGACGGAAGCGGGCGGGGTATCCTTGGAGCCGAGACCGTAGCGGCCGCCGATGACCTGAATGCCGGTCTTGCCGGCGTTGGCCAGCGCGGTGACAACGTCGAGGTACAGGGGCTCGCCCTGCGCGCCAGGCTCCTTGGTGCGGTCGAGGACCGCGATCTTCTTGCACGTTGCGGGGATGGCCTCGATCAGGCGGTCAGCCTTGAACGGGCGGTACAGGCGGACCTTGATGAGACCGACCTTCTCGCCGTGGGCGTTGAGATAGTCGATGACCTCTTCGGCCACGTCGCAGATGGAACCCATCGCGATGATGACGCGGTCGGCGTCGGGCGCGCCGTAGTAGTTGAAGAGCTTGTAGTCGGTGCCGAGCTTCTCGTTGACCTTGTCCATGTACTTCTCCACGACCTCGGGGAGAGCGTCATAGTACTGGTTGCAGGCCTCGCGGTGCTGGAAGAACGTATCGCCGTTCTCGTGGGAGCCGCGCATGGCGGGATGCTCGGGGTTGAGGGCGTGCTCGCGGAACGCTTTGACAGCGTCCATGTCGCACATGTCGGCGAGATCCTTGTAATCCCACACGGCGATCTTCTGGATCTCGTGGGAGGTGCGGAAACCGTCGAAGAAGTTGATGAACGGGACCTTGCCGGAAAGCGCGGCCAGGTGTGCCACGGGGGAGAGATCCATCACTTCCTGCACGTTGCCCTCGCACAGCATGGCGAAACCGGTCTGGCGGCAGGCCATGACGTCGGAGTGATCGCCGAAGATGTTCAGCGCGTGGGTCGAAACAGTACGGGCAGAGACGTGGAACACGCAGGGGAGCTGCTCAGCTGCGATTTTGTACATGTTCGGGATCATCAGCAGCAGACCCTGAGAGGCCGTGTAGGTGGTGGTCAGAGCACCGGCACCGAGGGAGCCGTGCACTGCGCCGGCAGCACCGGCTTCGGACTGCATCTCGACGACCTTGACCTGGCTGCCGAAGATGTTTTTCAGGCCATTTGCAGACCACTGGTCGACCAGGTCGGCCATCGGGGAGGACGGCGTAATGGGATAAATTGCCGCAACTTCACTGAAAGCATAGCTTACGTGAGCCGCAGCATTATTGCCGTCCATGGATTTCATTTTTCTTGCCATAAATGAACCTCCTATTTATTTCACCGTCAAAAAACGGTTCTTCTGCGTGTGAACGCAAAATTCAACGATGACACTATAGCACACTTTTTTCGCTATGTAAACGCCTTGTTCCCGCAAAAACATTCACTATTTTGCAACAATAGGTTCAATTCCTTTTATTTTTCGAGAGCTTTTGCGAGGATTTATTGATTTTGTGCAAAATGTGCAAAAATGCGCGGAGGGGGATTTGCCTGATGCAAAAAATGTGCTATACTAATTGCAAACTGTACGATTCGATGCGAAAGAGGGAGGAAAACAGTATGGTCACAGCGGTGCGCTCGCTCGGCCTTCAGGGCATCTCGGGCTACGAGGTCACGGTGGAATGCTTTTTATCCGGGGGTCTGCCTGCGTTTGACATCGTCGGCCTTGGCGATACGGCCGTCAAGGAATCGCGCGAGCGCGTGCGCGCGGCAGTGAAAAACTGCGGTGTGAAGTTCCCTGTCTCGCGCATCACGGTGAACCTCGCCCCCGCGGGTCGGAAAAAGGAGGGCACGCTCTATGACCTGCCCATCCTGCTCGGCATCCTTGCCAGTGCAGAGGAGATCAAGCCCCCCGCGAAGGACGCGGCCTTTGTCGGCGAGCTCTCGCTGACCGGCACGCTTCGCGCGGTGAACGGCGTTTTGCCGATGGCGATGGCCGCGGTGCGCGCGGGCATCAGGACGCTCTACGTCCCCGCGGCGAACGCAGCGGAGGCGACGCTTGCCGACGGCGTGACCGTTTACGGCGTGCCGGACGTCGTGTCGCTCGTGCAGCATTTGAAGGGTGAAAAGAAGCTCTCGCCCCAGCCGAAGTGGCAGGCGGAGCAGACGAGCGAGACCGGCCCCGACTTTTCCGACGTCATGGGACAGGAAAATGTCAAGCGCGCGCTGGAGATCGCCGCTGCGGGCGGACACAATATCCTGCTCATCGGCTCGCCCGGCGCGGGCAAATCCATGCTGGCGCGGCGGCTTCCGTCGATCCTGCCCGACATGACGCGAAAGGAAGCACTTGAAGCGACCGAGATCTGGTCAGTCGCGGGATTGACCGACAGCTCGCACCCGATGCTGCTGCACCGCCCGTTCCGCGCGCCGCACCACACGCTTTCCGCCTCCGCGATGACCGGTGGCGGGCAGACGCCCAAGCCCGGTGAAATTTCGCTCGCGCACCACGGCGTGCTTTTTTTAGATGAGCTCCCCGAATTCCACCGCGACGTGCTCGAGGTGCTGCGCGCGCCCATCGAGGACGGCGAGGTCACCATCACCCGCGCCGCGGGCAGTATCACGCTGCCGAGCCGCTTCATGCTCGTCGGCGCGATGAACCCCTGCCGCTGCGGCTGGTACGGCCACCCCTCGGGGCGCTGCCACTGCACCAAGCAGCAGGTGGAAAAATACGTCGAAAAGATCTCCGGCCCGATGCTCGACCGCATGGACTTACACGTCAACGTGCCGAGTGTCGAGTTCGAAGCCATGCGCCGGCGCGAAAAGGCGGAGTCCTCCGCCGACGTCAAAGCGCGCGTGAACGCCGCGCGCGACATCCAGAAGCAGCGCTTTTCCGGCACGAACATCACCTGCAACGCGCAAATGACGCCCGCGATGGTGGGCGAGTTCTGCACGCTGGACGCCGCGGGCGAAAAGCTCTTAAAAGGCGCGTTCGAGCGCCTCGGCCTCACGGCGCGAAGCCACGATAGATTACTGCGCGTTGCGCGCACGATCGCCGACCTCGACGGCAGCGAGAAGATCGAGGCGCATCATCTGGCCGAGGCCATCCAGTACCGCAACACGGATATTTTACAGGGGTGAATGAGATGAAAAGGTATGACTACATCCAGTTTGGCGCGCTTTCCATTTTGAGCCATTTCGCGCAGGGCGCGGCTTTTATCCTGCTGTTTGCGGCGTTTGGCGGCACGGGGACGACCTCGTCCTTTACGTTTGCCACGCCCGTCGGGCTCGCACTTGGCGTCATCTATGTGTCGGCGCTTTCGTTCCTGTTCGGCTGGGGCCTGCGGCCGGAGCGGGGCATCGACAAAAATTGCTGCTGGAACGCGGCGATCGTGCTCTACGTGCTGAATCTTGCCTCGCTTCTTGTGATGCCTGTCCCGTTCGGCTCGGGGAGCATCCTTGCGATGATCTGGGAGCTGCCGATGGCGCCCGCCATGGTCGGGATCAACGGGGTGAGCGGAGAGGGCACGATGTTCAGCTATGCGCTCTTTGCCCTGCTGGCCGCCGTTGAGCCGCTGTGCTTTACACTGGGGCTCACCCGCAAAGGGAAAAAGCCTGCCAAATCCGAAGACAACGAAAATTCAGCCGCATTTTCCGCCGATGCGGAAGCGGCTATTGAAAATAAGGAGAACAATACCAATGCATGAAATGATCCTGTGCAAGCTCGGCGAGGTTGTGCTCAAGGGCCTGAACCGCCGCAGCTTCGAAGATAAGCTGATGTCGAACGTCAACCGCCGCGTGTCGAAATGCGGCAATTTCCGCGTCTACTCCAAGCAGAGCACCATCTACGTCGAGCCGAAGGACGACGAGTGCGACATCGAGGCCGCGTTTGAGAGCTGCAAGAAGATTTTCGGCATCATCGCCGTTTCAAAGGCGCTGCCGTGCGAAAAGGACATCCAGAAGATCATCTCCGCGGCGAAGGAGTACCTTGCGTGCGAGATGCGCACGGCCAGGAGCTTCAAGGTCGAGAGTAAGCGCGCTGACAAGACCTTCCCCTTGACGTCCATCCAGATCTCCCAGCAGGTCGGCGGCGCGCTGCATCAGGCGTTCCCAATGTGCGAGGTCAACGTCCACGACCCCGAGCTCGTCGTGCATATCGAAATTCGCGACGATGCGGCCTATGTCCACGGCCCCGCTGAAGAGGGCGCGGGCGGCCTGCCCATCGGCATGGGCGGCGTGGCGGTCAGCCTGCTCTCCGGCGGCATCGACTCGCCCGTCTCGTCCTACATGATCGCCAAGCGCGGCGTCAAGCTCGAAATGGTGCACTTCTTCTCCCCACCGTACACGTCCGATGAGGCGAAGGAGAAGGTGCTTTCCCTTGCCAAGCTCTTAGTCCCCTGGTGCGGGCGGCTGACGGTGCAGATCGTGCCGTTTACCGAGATCCAGGAGGAGATCAGAAGAAACTGCCCCGAGGAATTCTTCACGCTCATCATGCGCCGCTTTATGATGCGCATCTCCCAGCGCGTGGCCGATCAGGTCAAGGCCAAGGCGCTCGTCACGGGCGAGAACCTCGGTCAGGTCGCGTCTCAGACGATGGAGGCCCTGCGCGTGACCGAGGATGTCGTCGATCTTCCCGTCCTGCGCCCGCTCATCGGCATGGATAAGGAAGAGATCGTGCGTTTGTCCCGTAAGATCGGCACGTTCGATACGTCGATCTTACCCTATGAGGATTGCTGTACGGTCTTCACCCCGCGTCATCCGCGCACGAAGCCGAACCTCGACGAGGTCCGTGAGGCCGAGGCTGTCCTTGATATCGAGGGCCTTATCGACCGCGCGATGACAAACCGCGAGTTCGTGCGCATCAAGTTCTGAAAGGAAGTCTTATCATGGCAGAAAAAACAGTCGAACAGCGCTGCTATGAAGCGCTCAAGGCGCGCGGCGTGACCTTCGCCGCGGCGGAGAGCTGCACCGGCGGCCTCATCGCCAAGCGCATCACGGATGTGCCGGGCGCGTCGGGCGTCTTCATGGGCGGCGTCGTGAGCTATACGAATATCGTTAAGCACCGTGTGCTCGGCGTTCCGGCGGACATGCTGGAAGAGTACGGCGCGGTGTCCGCGCCCGTCGCCCGAGCAATGGCCGAGGGTGCGCGCAAGGCGACGACGGCGGACTGCGCCGTCAGCGTCACGGGCGTCGCTGGACCCGACCGCGACGAGCGGGGAAATCCCGTCGGCACGGTATTCATCGGATTTTCGTCGCCCAAGGAGACGATCGCCGAGCGCTTTGACTTCGGCGCGGCTTCCCGCGAGGAAATTCGCGGGGAAGCGGCGGATGAAGCCTTCAAGCTACTGGAAGAGAAGCTGAAGGAAGCATAAGGGCCGAGAGCCGTGAGAAAGGAGAAAACATGAAAAGAAACACCGGACTGTTGCTTGTTGCACTGTTGGCGGCGCTGACGCTTTTGGTGTCAGGCTGCGGAGAAAAGCAGGAAACGCCGGACGGCGCACCGGACGAACCCCTGATGCAGGAGGAAGATCTGACGGTCGAGCCGCAGCCGGACGCGAACTTTACGCTGGAGCTGCCGGATGGTTTCCTGAGCCTTGGGGCGGACTACGAGCCGAACGGGAAAACGGAGAATACGACCTACGACAGCGACGGGATGCTGCCCTATGACTTTGCGCGCCATTACGACGCGGACGCGCAGCTCGTCGTCGGGACGGATTACTACCCTGAAACGGGGCGCGAGGTCATCAGCTATCTGCGCACTGGCGCTGTGGGCGTGGGAACGCCGCGCGGCGTCAAGGTCGGCGACAGCGAGAAAGCGCTGCTGACGGAATACCCGGAAGCGCTTTACTGCATCGCGGCAGACGAGTCCGAGCTCTATGACGGCTACAGCGACGAAAGCGGCTACAGCGAGCCCGCCTATGACTTCGACCGCGCCTACGTCTGGCAGCCGCAGACGCCGCAGGACGACGGGAACTACGACGTCCGCGACATTGCGTTTTACCTGAAGGACGGCACGGTGAGCGCGATCACGATGACAAAGCCGTATGCGTTCCGCTTTGTCTACGGTGTAGATCGGGACGCGGCACTGCGCCTTGCGGAAGAAAACCGCGCGCAGCTGTGCGGAAGAGGAAAAGCTGAAGGAATGATTGGCTGTTGGTAAAAGAAGGCTCCGGTCTGCCAAAGCAGACCGGAGCCTTCTCCCAGTATATATGTGTTCAATCCATCAGATCGACGATCTCGCCGCCGTCGTAGACGTGGACGGTATCCCAGTAGCGGATGCCGTTCGCGGTCATGGTGCCCGCGCCGACCTCAATGCTCGTTCCCTGCGGGAGCCAGTCGGTGCACGTCGCGTCGCCGCCGGAGAGGATGAGCCGGGGGATGACCGTGTCTCCCCACTGGTTCACTTCAAATGAGCCGCCGCGGAACACTGCATTTTCAACGCCGTCGAGGTACTGCACCGTTCCGCTGCCGCCCGCGATGCAGAGATCGCCGGAGAGCACGAGCGTATCCGTTTCCAGACTGCCCGAGCGGACGAAGAGCGCGGGCGCGCCGCTGTATGAACGCTCGTTTAAGAAAATAGCGCCGCTGCTGAACGAGACACCGTCGAGGATCAGGCCGGGAAGGGCTGGGAGGTTGCCGCCACCGACACCGATCCCTGCGCCGTCGATGCGCAGCGTGCCGCTGCCGCAGATGACGACCGTGCCGAAGCCGGTGAAGCAGGCAACGTCAGACACGCCACCGTCGGCCCAGCAGTCGCCGCTGATCTCAAGCATCAAAATGCCGCCGGGAATGTTGGGGGAGATGTTGGGAATGTAACTGTCCTGCGCGGTCAGGTGCGCGCAGTGGTAGCGCTCGCCATTCCAGACGACGAGACCCGCGCCATAGTCGAACGTCGCGCTGCCGCCGGTCATGTCAGCGACGGAAATGCCGTTGTCGCCGTCCTGCAGGGCAAGGTCCTGATACGCCCCGTCGTACCACACGCTGTAGGAGGTCGCGTACCCGTCGCCCGCGTTCTGCGCGAGCGGGAGGGATTTATCCTCCGCGAGGACACTCGCCTCGCCGAGATCATAGTAGAGAAGGCAGCTTTCGGGCAGCGACGTTTCCTGCATATCGCCGGCAGGGTTTTGCTCAGATGTGTCCGGCGGCGTCGTTTCGCCGCAGGCGGTCAGGAGAAACGCGAGGGAGAGAACAAGAAAAAGCGCTTTTTTCATATGGGACCCTCCTAAATAAAATATGTCGGTCAGAATTCGAGCGCGAGCTGTGCGTCGTCGATAGAGGAAACATCCAGACCGAATTCGCTCGGCAGATAGCGCGGGCAGACATTTTCGCCCGTTGTGATGACGGAGGCGGCAAGGCGCGTGCCGATCTCGCAGGATTCCATCATGCTCTTGCCGTAGGTCTGGCCGATGACGGCGCCGGCAAAAAACGCATCGCCCGCGCCGGTCGTATCCTTGACGTCGACCTTTTTCGCAGGGCAGAAGCCCTCCTCACCGTCGAGCGTTGCAAACACCGCGCCCTGCGCGCCCATCGTGACGACCATGCGGCGGATCTGCGCGCCGCGAATTTTGTCGCGCAGGATGGGCAGCATCTCGTCGGGCGTGAGACCGTCGTAATTTTCGGAAAACAGGATGCCCGCTTCCTGCTGGTTGCAGATGAAGCAATGCACCGAGCGCAGAAAGTCGCGCCGCTCGATGGCAATGCTCATATTGGAGACGACCGCGTAGATCGGCTTGTGATATTTTTCCGCCAGCGCGAACGTGCGCTTGACGGTGTCCTTCTCCATGTCGATCTCCAGAAGAACGCTGTCGGCCTGCGAAAAAATTTCGTCGCCCTGCTCGTCGAGAATATCGGCGATGGGGCTCAGGTCGGGCCGCTTCGAGATCGACGCGGTCACATCGCCCGTGTTGTCGAAGATGGCGAGCCAGGTGCCCATGCCGTCGGGCGTTGCGCGGATATAGCGCGTGTCGACCTTGTGGCTTTTGAGCTTTCGGATGACGTCCGCGCCCGCGCTCGTCTCGTCGACAAGGCTGACAAACGTCGGCCGCAGCTCGACATTGGCGATATCCTCGACGATGTTGCGGCTCACGCCGCCGTGCACCTGCACCACGCGGCCTGCGTTGCGCCCGCCGGGAATATAGGAAGAGAGGGGATAGCCCTTGATATCGACAAAAACAGCGCCTAACACGACAATGCTCATGAAAAGGCCCTCCTGAAGCTTGAGTTTTGCTCAGTATAGCATATTCGGCGGCGAAAGAAAAGAAAAACGCACAAAAACGCGAGAACGCGGAACGGACCGGCTCAAAAGGCCGGTCCGTTCCTTGATGAGAGATGAGAGAGGGGAAAATCAATCCTTGATGCGGGCCTTCCGGGTCTCCACGTTGCGGATGGCGAAGAGCGTGGCGATCGTGAGCACAATGCCGACGGCAAGGCAGATGATCCAGTTCTGCACGAAGCCCGCAAGCACAAAGCACACAAAGCTCAGGCACGCGACGGTGATGGCATAGGGCAACTGCGTTGCCACGTGGTTGACGTGCTCGACCTGCGCACCGGCAGAGGACATGATGGTCGTGTCGGAGATGGGGGAGCAGTGGTCGCCGCACACAGCGCCCGCGCAGCAGGCGGAGATGCCGATATAGAGCAGCGCGCTGTCGCCGGGGAAGATGGCGGTGACAATGGGGATGAGGATGCCGAACGTGCCCCAGGACGTGCCGGAGGCGAAGGCCAGCACACACGCGACGAGGAAGATGACGGCAGGCAGCATATTGTAAAGACCGGTGGAGGCCGCCTGCATCAGGTCGTGGACAAAGCCCGCGGCGTCAAGCGCGTTGAGCGTGGTCTTGAGGGAAACGGCAAGCGTGAGGATGATGATGGGGGAGATCATGGCCTGGAAGCCCTTGGGGATGCAGCCCATGGCCTCGCGGAAGCCGACGACGCGGCGGGCGACGAGGTAGATGACCGTGAGCACCAGCGCGATGATGCCGCCCCACGGGAGGCCGACGAACGCGTCCGTGTTGCCGAACGCACCGATGAAGTCGCCGGCGTAATCGGTGCAGCCGGACGTGTCAGCGCCGAAGAAGCCGCCGACGTAGAGCATGCCGATGGTGCAGAGGATGATGAGCATAATGACGGGAATGACAAGGTCGATGACGCGGCCCTTGGGGTTGGCGTTCTCCTCGGTGCTGCCGGCGCTGCCGGAGAGGTCACCCGTATTGCGGGCGCGCTCTTCAAAGCCGCGCATCGGGCCGTAGTCGAACTTGAGCAGCGTGAGCGTGATGATGAAGACGAATGTCAGAAGGGAATAGAAGTTATAGGGAATGGCGCGGATGAAGAGCTGGATGCCGGAGATACCGGTGTCGAGGTCCTCGGCCGTGGAGGACACGGCGGCCGCCCAGGACGAGATCGGCGCGATCATGCACACGGGAGCGGCAGTGGCGTCGATGAGGTAGGCGAGCTTGGGACGCGAGATCTGGTGGCGGTCGGTCACCGGACGCATGACCGAGCCCACGGTCAGGCAGTTGAAATAGTCGTCGATGAAGATGAGGATGCCGAGCACGAACGTGGCGAGCGACGCGCCCACGCGGGTGTGGATATTCTTTTCAGCCCAACGGCCGAAGGCTGCGCTGCCGCCCGCTAAATTGACGAGCGCCACGATGATGCCGAGCAGGACGAGGAAGAGAAAGATGCCCGCATTGTCGGCCACGGCAGTGACGAGGCCGTCATTGACGATCATGTCGATCGTTGCGATGGGAGAGAAGTTGCAGGCAAAGAGCGCGCCGATGACAACGCCGATGAAAAGGGAGGAATACGCCTCCTTGGTGATCAGCGCCAGCGTGATGGCGACGATGGGGGGGACGAGCGCCCAGAAGGTTCCGACAAATTGCATGATGTTTCTCCTTTCCTGTGCTTTGCGCACAGAGCAAAAAAATTAAGCCATGATTTCCATCATGACTTAACACAAAAAACATCAAAAACCGATGCAACAAACATCGAAGCTCCTGACCGCGTCGATCATGACAGCACTCCGCCCTTTCGGGCGACAGTCCGTCGGGTATTCCCCGACGACCCAGGCACCGACCGGACAGGAATCCAATCGACCCTTCGGCGGCCTCCCCTTTCGCTCCCCACGGTATCCTGCCGTTTGTCGGGGGCTACTTTTGTCAGCCGCGCCTCTATCAAGACTTATGAAATTGCTTGCAGTATACACCTTTTCTCGATTCTGTCAAGCGGGAAACGCGTTTTTCTGCGCTGACGAACAAAAAACTGTTCAATCACGACGAAATAAAGCGAAAAAGCGCAAAAAAATTGGTAAAAACGGCAGCTTTTGTCAGCCGACGCAGAACGCCGCTTCCATGCAGCGGCAGAAGAGCTGCCACCATGTCACGCGCGCGACGCTCTCGCCCGCGAGCAGCGGGAGGGACGCGACCGCCGTGCCGCCCGCGTCGAAAATGTCGAGCGTGCCGAGCGGTTCACCGGCCTCGATGGGCGCTTCAAGCGTCTCGGGCAGCGCGAGCGACTGGGTGAGTCCGCCCGCGCGGTTTTTCTCCAGGAGCAGGGCGTTGTCCGGCGTCAGAACGGTCTGGACCGTCTTCTGTGTGCCGAGCGTCACGGGCACGGCGGGCAGCGGCGACTCCGGCGCAGCGGTGACAAGCGAATACGACGCAAAGCCGTAGTTCAAAAGCGCCTTGGCGTCGGCAAAGCGCTTGTCGCTCGTGCTGCCGCCCAAGATGACGGCGATGAGCTCCATGCCGTCCTTTTCCGCCGTCGCGCTGATGCAGTATTTGGCAGTGCTTGTCGAGCCGGTCTTGAGTCCCGTCGCGCCGGGGTAAAAGCGCACGAGCTTGTTGGTGTTGACGAGCATGGACTGCCCGTCGCGCAGCGAATCCATCCAGATCGTCGTAAAGCGGCGGATATCGGGGTGATGCAGGATGAGCTCGCGCGACATGAGTGCGATATCATAGGCGGAGGTGACGTGCCCCTCTGCGGGAAGGCCCGTACAGTTGACAAAGTGCGTGTCGTTCATGCCGAGCTCCTTCGCCCGCTCGTTCATGCGCGCGACGAACGCTTCCTCGCTGCCTGCGAGGTGCTCGCCGAGTGCAACGGCCGCGTCGTTGCCGGAGACGACGCACACGGCCTTGATGAGGTCCTCGACGCGCATCTGCTCGCCCTCCTTGAGCCAGATCTGGCTGCCGCCCATGGACGCGGCGTGCGCGCTGCCCGTGACGGCATCGTCATATGAGAGCGCGCCGGAGTCGACGGCCTCCATCGTGAGCAGCAGCGTCATCACCTTTGTCACGCTAGCGGGCTCGCGCGGCGTGTGCTCATCCTTGGCAAAGAGCACCGTGCCGGTCTGCTTTTCCATCAAGAGAGCGGAGGGGGCGTCGAGCGTGAGCTCGT
>OGMF01003627.1_pt1 | contig 11383 bp, 9 predicted proteins | sample 1572921 | NCBI WGS metagenome assembly OGMF01 (sample SAMEA2581919, study PRJEB24529) | metagenome | biome: Human gut stool | place: China | collected 2011
CCTGCTGCAGGTTCCAGAGCTCGTAATACTTGCCCTGCTTTGCCAGCAGCTCGTCGTGGGTGCCGCGCTCCACGATCTCGCCATGATCCATGACCAGGATCATGTCACAATCACGGACAGTGGAAAGGCGGTGGGCCACGATCAACATGGAACGGTCAGCCAGCTGATTGTAGATCATATCGAAGATGGTGTTTTCGGTACCAAAATCGAGGCTGCTGGTCGCTTCATCAAAGATATAGAGGTTGGAATCTTTCAGGAACGCGCGAGCCATCGCAATGCGCTGTTTCTCACCACCGGAAAGGCCGTTGCCGGCTTCTTCCAGATAAGTGTTGTACTGCAGCGGCAGCTTGCGGATAAACTCGTGGGCGTCTGCCTTTTTGGCAGCAGCCTTGACCTCGTCGATGGTCGCGTCCGGCTTGGAGATCCGGATGTTATCATAGAGGGTCTTGCTGAAAAGCTCCACGTTCTGGGGCACGTAGGCGATCGCACGGCGGACGGACTGATTGCTGTACTCGTCCAGATTGACGCCATTGACGTCGATCTCACCGCTTTCCGGCTCATAATACTTGAGCAGGAGTTTGGTGATCGTGGATTTGCCGCTGCCGCTCTGGCCAACCAGCGCCACTTTCTTTCCTTTCGGGATCGTAAAGGACACATGATTCAGGGCAGGGGAACGGCTGCCGTACCGGAACGTGACATCTTTGAACTCGATGTCACCATCTATCTGCTCCATCTCGGTGTATTCCTGATCGTCTTTCTGTTCGGATTCATAGTCCATGATCTCCGTCAGACGCTTCATGGAAATCTGTGCTTCCTGAATCGACATCTGCATGCTGATCAGGTCGCTCACCGGAGAGGTGAAGTAGCTGGAAAGGGTGCTGAACGCCATATAGCTGCCCAGCGTCATGTTGCCATTCAACACCTGCATGATACCCACGTAAGAGGTGACCATGCCGAGAATGGTGGAGATCAAAGCAGAGAACAGAGACTGTCCGGTGCTGATCTTACTGGAACGAATGCTGATCTTCATACTCTTGATGTATTCACGTTCAAGAGTTTCCAGCTCGCGGTCCTCATTGGCATTGCATTTGACGGTCTCGATGCCGCGGAGGCTCTCGATCATCTGGCTGTTGAGGACGGCCGACTGCTGCATCGTCTCTTCATTGATCCGCTTGTAAGGTTGCTTATAAATAATGACAAGCAGCAAACTCAGCAGAAGGGTGAAGACCGAGATGGAGAAGAGGGTCGCGTTCATCCGGAACAGGACGATGCCGGTGGCTACCGCCATCACGATATCCATGACCACACTCAGCGCAATGCTGGTGAAGACGGACTTGATGGTGGACGCGTCCGAATAACGGGTGGTGATTTCACCAGTCTTCCGGGTGGCGAAGAACTTCATGGGCAGTTTATACACATGCCCGAAGTACCCCAGCATCAGCGGGATGTCGATCTTGATGGACAGGTGGATCAGGATCCATTGACGGACAGTACCGATCAGTGTACTCGTGATGCTCACGATGCTGAACACCAGGATCATCGAAACAAGTAAGCTCTTTAATCCATACGGCAGGATCTCATCCATCAATATTTTATTAAACATCGAGGACGCGATGCCCAGCACCGTGAGGATGACCGAGCTGACGATGGCATAGATAAAAAGTTTTTTCTGGGGCAGCAGCAGGTTGATGTACCGCTTGAACATGCTGCCCTGTTTTTCCTTGCCGCCCTTGAACTCCGAGGTGGGGTTCATCAGGAGCAAAACGCCCGTAAAGTTTTTGTAGAACTCATCCAGCGAGATCTTTTTCAGCTCGTTGGCAGGGTCGCCGATGACGACGTAATCCTTGCACTTGTACTTTTTGCTCTCGTCGGCTTTCCGCTCCTCTTCTTTGCGGACATGCTTGCGGCGGGCATCATCGTCCTTGATGGTCGTCTTTTTAAAGATGACCACAAAGTGGGCCAGGCCCTGGTCGGTGATGACCTGCGCAATGGCAGGAAGAGTAAAATCGCTTAAGAAGTTTTCGCGGTCTACGCGTACCGCCGCTGTGTCAAACCCCAGCTCGTTGGCGGCTTTCTGCAGACCCGTGAGGTTTGTGCCTTTCAGGTCAGTGCCCATCATGTCGCGCAGGCGGGTGATGGTGATCTCTTTTTTGTAGTGGAGGCACACCATGGCGAGACTGGCAGCTGCACAGTCCGTCGTGTCGTGCTGCCGGACGTAGGTATAACGCATAGATGCTTCCTATTCTTTGGAATCTATTTCAAAACAACAGTCCTATTCTACCATGATATTCCTGCTTTCGCAAGTAGGAGTTTTCAATGGTGCAATAAACTGACCCTCCCTGCCAAGGCCTCTCACTTTGGGAGAGGTGTCACCGTAGGTGACGGAGAGGGCAAGGATGCTGACAAGATAACACTTGCACTGCGATACGACATCCCTTTGGAAAAGGCATCTTATCGCAATGTGCAATATCCATTCTGCCGGGCTTGCCCTCTCAGGCGCTTGCGCGCCAGCTCTCCCAAAGGGAGAGCTCTTGACAATGAGATACAGTTTATTGTTTACAAGGTCCCGTTGGTTTTGACACGCGAACAAAGGATTCTTTCGTTTCCCTATAAAGCAGCGCATAGCCCCCTGCTTTGCTCTGCCCTGATGCGGAAACAGAGCAAAGCAGGGGCCAAGCTGCTTATCAAAAGAAGGGAGCGCCTACCCTTTGATCAAGTCATCACTCTAAGAAATTTTACTCAAATCTCCTAAAGCTTGGGTGTAGTATAACACAATATGGTGCTTTCTTCAAGAGGACATTTTTTAAGAAACCATTAATTTTTGAAAAAAATGTGAAAAAGGTTCCAGATTTGTTACAGATAAAATAAAAAAGCGGTGAGTCAAATGACTCACCGCCGATAAAGTTTATCGGTTTATTCAACTAATAAAACTTGATCTGAAACTTAGGCTTTCAGGACCTTGGTTTCCGTAACATAGGTCTTAGCGTTAGCAGTGCCCAGCTGATAAACAGCAGCAGACAGGCCGACAACCTGCAGGAACTTGTTAAAGCCGTTGCTCTCCTTGGAACCGGTACCGGTGGGGCCATACTTGACGATATTGCTCAGAACACCCTTGCTGCCAAAGATGCTGTCGCCATTATCGCCGCCCCAGTTGCCGCCGAACATAACGCCCAGGGTGCCCTTGACCAGGCTGGAGACATAGGTGTTGCCAACGATGGTCACCAGGTTGGTGTTGAAAGTCTTAACATTAGCAGGGGTCCAGACCGGAGCGGTAACAGAACCGATAGCCTCCAGCAGGCCGCCGCCGACGACATAAGTCATCTCGTTCTCTGCAACAACAGAGAAGTTTGCAGGCATCATCATAATGAATTACTCCCTTCAAATGAATGAATCGTATTAAAACGGCCCCTCCGTGGATGCGCATCTCACAGCGGACCTATGTAACCGAGTGCGCACTCGGCTCCATCAAACTTAAAAATTATATCAGGCACTGCAAATGGGCAAAACCCACCCTTGACCGGATATAACAGCTTTATAGTACCACACAATTCCAACTTCCACAAGGGGAAAACGGAAAAACATGACAAAAAACCTTTAAAGCTTGGTAGTAGTGTAACACAATATGGCAGTTTCTTCAAGAGGACATTTTTTAAGAAACCATTAATTTTTGAAAAAACTGTGAAAAAAGCAACAAAACTGTTACACACGCAACGCAAAAAACAAGCGGTGAACCGTAAAGCTCACCGCTGCTATGGCGCCTCTTGCCTGACTCGAACAGGCGACACCCTGATTAACAGTCAGGTGCTCTAACCGACTGAGCTAAAGAGGCAGATCTTCAATTTGGTGCCGTCCACTGACTGCAAGTGGTATTATACCGCATGTCGGGCAGGAATGCAAGGGCTTTTTGTGTTTTATTTGGGTACAACCTCTCCGTCATCTTCGCTCACGCTCGATGCCACCTCCCCTACTAGGGGGCTGTCGAGCGAATGCGAGACTGAGAGGTTTTGCCCTCGCGGCTACCAGTCAAACCTCTCCGTCATCTTCGCTGCGCTCGATGACACCTCCCCTACGAAGGGGAGGCTTTGGTGCTTCCGTAAAGTTTTGATGTTCTTCCGTTAAATTATTCGAAACGAAACCTCTTTGCCAATGCCTCCCCTTTTTCAGGGGAGGTGGCACGCCGTCAGGCGTGACGGAGAGGTTTAGCCCGCAGACGCCTGCCAACCACACCAGCGCCCGGCATCTTCCGGGGCAGCAATGCCGGCGCGGGCTTCCTCCGACAACTTTCCCTCTCTTACCGTGATACGATATCTCAAAAGGGGGCGGGTGTATCAAAACAGTCATCTATCTGGATGTGCTCCTGCTGACCAATTTTGTGCTGGGAGCGTTGTTCCTGCTGGCGGCGGGGCTGGTCAGCGGCCAGCGGTGCAGCGGCGGGCGGGCTCTCTGCGGGGCGGCGGTGGCTGCGGCTTCCTCGCTGGCGCTGCTGGCCCCCACAGCGCCGTGGAGCGTCGGGCTGCTCTACAAGGGCGGCACCGGGGCGCTGGCCGTGGCCGCGGCCTATGGCTGGCCGGGGTGGCGGGCTTTTGTGCGGCTGCTGGCGTGGTTCTGGCTGCTCAACCTGATGCTCACCGGGGCGGTGCTGCTGCCCGGGGCCCGGATGGAGGTGAACAACCTCAGCGTCTATCTGCCGCTTTCGCCGGAGGTGCTGCTGGTGAGCGCCGGCTGTGTGTACGGCGGGCTGACGTTGGCCCTCCACCTGCTGGGGGACGGAAAAAAGGCCTGTTTTCCGGCAGAGCTGGAGATAGCGGGCGTGGTGCTCCCTGTCCGGGCGTTCCACGATACCGGGTTTGGGGTGCGGGAGCCGCTCTCCGGCTGCGGGGTGGTGCTGGTACGCTTTGCGGCCGTGGAAGCCCGGCTGCCGCCTGCCTTACGTACTTATTTAAAAGAAACGTTTTCCGGGAGAGGCATCCTGCCCCCGCCGGAGCTGGGGGTGCGGCTCATCCCCTGCGATACAGTGGCGGGGCACTGCCTGCTGCCTGCCGTCCCGGCGCAGGCGCTGCGTTGGACGGCCCGGGGACGGCAGCAGACACGGCATGGCCTGTATGCCGCCTTTTGCGATATGCCGCCCCCGCCCCCGGGCTGGACGCTGCTGGTGGGGTCGGATGTGATGGAGGGATCATGATGCTTCAAAGATTGAAACTGCTGTTTGATCGGCTGTGGGCTGCCCTGGCCTGCCCGGGCGGGGTACACTATGTCTCCGGGGCGCAGAGTCTTCCGCCGCCCCTGACGCTGGAGGAGGAAAAGCAGCTCCTTGCCCGGATGATGGCAGGCGACGCTGCCGCCCGGGATGAGCTCATTACCCACAACCTGCGGCTGGTGGTCTACCTGGCCAAAAAGTACGAGAGCAGCGGGGTGCCGCAGGAGGATATGATCTCCATTGGCACCATCGGGCTCATCAAGGCCGTGAATACGTTCACGCCCGAGCGGAACATCAAGCTGGCAACGTATGCCAGTCGCTGCATCGGGAACGAAATTTTGATGTACCTGCGCAAAAGCTCCAACCGACGGCAGGAGGCCAGCATTGACGAGCCCCTCAACATTGACGGCGACGGCAACGAGCTGCTGCTTTCGGATGTGCTGGGCAGCGACGAGAACCAGGTGGGCCTCCGGCTGGAGCAGGACGCCGAGCGGGCCACCCTGCGGCGCTCCGTGGAGCGGCTGAACCCCCGGGAGCGGCAGATCATGGAGCTGCGGTTCGGGCTGGTGGACGGCGTGGAGCGCACCCAGAAAGAGGCCGCCGACGCCATCGGCATTAGCCAGAGTTACATTTCCCGGCTGGAAAAGCGGATCATCAGCACCCTGAAAACCCAGCTGGAAGAAATTTAAGCGCAGCAGAATGCAAAAAAGCGCGTTTTGCCGCCCTCCGGGCTTGACAATCCGCGCTGGTTCGTCTATACTAAAAGTGCAAAAGGCGCTGGCCACGCAAACAGCTAGCTCTTTATCGGCATGTCAAAAGATTGACCGCACGAGTTGGAGACGGGGCGGTCAATCTTTTTTTGCATGTTTGCATTCCATGTAAATCTTCCACGCGATGTCGAACACCGTGCGGACAGCATTGACAACAAGTGCCAGTGCTGCGATGATCTCGGAGATCGTCATGTCTGCTCACCTCCCTTTGCCCGAAGGTTCCGGGAAGTGCCGCTCAATCAGATTGAACCTCCTTCCGGTTCCTTCAGGTCGTTCCATAGAATAGATGACCTTCGTAGCCGATAAAGAGGTCCAGCCGCCTGCGTTTGTGGGCACAGCGCCTTTACAGCGTTTCCGCTGCAAGTACAATTTTATCATAAATCCGTACCGATTACAACCGCTTTCGTGTGCCTTCTCCTTTTTGGGGGAAGGCACAATTTTTTCCACGCATAGCGTCTGTACCCGCAGGCCATACTCCCGGTGAAGTAAAACCGGGAGGCATGGGGATGTACAACAAAGTCGAACTCTGCGGGCTGAACACCGCGCAGCTGCCTGTCCTGACTGAAGACGAAAAGCGTCGGCTCCTTATTCAGGCCCGCGGCGGCGACCGGAAGGCCCGGGAGCAGATGGTGGAAGGCAACCTGCGGCTGGTGCTCAGTGTGGTGCAGCGGTTTGCCCAGCGGGGCGAGAACCTGGACGACCTGTTTCAAGTGGGCTGCATCGGCCTCATCAAAGCCATCGATAACTTTGACCCGGCGCAGGAGGTGCGGTTCTCCACCTACGGGGTGCCTATGATCATCGGCGAGATCCGGCGCTTTCTGCGGGACAACAACGCCCTGCGGGTGAGCCGCAGCCTGCGGGATACGGCCTACCGGGCCATGCAGAGCCGGGAGCAGCTGGAAAAGAAACTGGGCCGGGAGCCGACCGTGGAGGAGATCGCCCGGCAGGCCGGGATGTCCCGCCGGGAAGTGGCGGCGGCGCTGGAATCGGTGGTGGAGCCCATCAGCCTCGAGGAGCCGGTCTATACCGATGGCGGGGACGCCATGTATGTTATTGACCAGGTGCGGGACCCGGACGGTGAGGACAGCTGGATCAGCGGGCTGCAGTTCCGGCAGACCGTGGCCGGACTGACCCCGCGGGAGAAGAAGATCATGGAGCTGCGCTACCTCAAGGGCAAGACCCAGATGGAGGTGGCAAAGGAAATCGGCATCAGTCAGGCACAGGTCAGCCGGCTGGAAAAGGCCGCGCTGGGGCAGTTCCGAACCGGGGAAAAATAACAAAACCGGCGTGCAGAGCCCGGAAAGGGCGGACCGCGCGCCGGTTTACTGTGATATTTTCAGAGAGAGTGTTGATATTTACGGCGGGTAGCCGCTCCGCCCCGCAGATGGCGTTCTGCTTTGTTGCGGGCCAGCACAGCCTGCACCTGAGCGAACAACCCTGGACTGACCGCCCGCAGGCGGGTGGAGACGTCTTTGTGGACGGTGGATTTGCTGCATCCAAAGGCCTGCGCGGCGCCCCGCACCGTGGCGTGGTGCGCGACGATGTATTCGCCCAGCTGGACTGCCCGCTGTTCCGGATCTCCTTTCATGGCCAACGCCTCCCGCCCTGAATTGCTTACTAGAAAATATGCGGCCCGGGGCGGCAATATGTCTGCCGGGGCTTGACATTTGCCCTGTAGCGGATATACTGGAACTGGACATAAAAACAGGGGCGCCGAAAGGCTGAGATCTGCACGTGGCAGAGTACCCTCGAACCTGATCCGGGTAATGCCGGCGTAGGTAGTTTGCGGAAAGTCCGGATTTTTCACAAACAGCCCATGCGCCTGCGGAATGCGGGCGCGTTTTTGTTTTTGTGTACTACTTATAAGAGAAGAGGAATCTCTATGTCGAAAACCTACTCCAAGACCCGTATCCTGGTGGAGTGCGCTCTGATGATCGCCATTGGCACGGTGCTGTCCAACATCAAGATCTTCACCATGCCCAACGGTGGCTCTGTTACCCTGCTGAGTATGCTGCCGTTCGTGCTGGTGTCGTTCCGTCACGGCGTCAAGTGGGGCCTGTTCACGGGTCTGGTCAATGGCTGTCTGCAGATGCTGTTGGGCTTCTGGGCACCTCCGACCCCGACGTTCATCTATTTCCTGGGCGAAGTGCTGCTGGACTATCTGGTGGCCTTTATGGCACTGGGCATGGCAGAGCTGTTTGCCCGTCCGTTCAAGAACCGGATGGTCGGCGTGGCCGTGGGTACCGCTGTGGCAGGTTTCCTGCGGTTTATGTGCAGCTTCCTGTCCGGTGTCCTTGTCTGGGGCAACCTGAGCGACGGCCTGAGCGCCTGGACATACAGCCTGGTGTATAACGCCAGCTACATGCTGCCCGAAACGCTCATCACCGTGGTGGGCGCTGTGCTGCTGATCCGTGTTGCACCGCAGATCTTTGACCGCCAGTACGCCAAGGCCTGATGGCATAGGAAACGGAATGAACCATAAAAATCTCCGCTGGAGCTGTAGATGTGCCCTGGCGGAGATTTTTTGTACAGAAAGTTTGTAAAAACCGTTGACAAGTCTGACTTTGCCTGCTATAATTACTAGCGTCGTCACGGACGACAACAAACATCTGGGGGTTTAGCTCAGCTGGGAGAGCGCTTGCATGGCATGCAAGAGGTCACCGGTTCGATCCCGGTAATCTCCACCAGAACGAAAGCACTACACGGAAACGTGTGGTGCTTTTTTCGTTAAGGCCAAACGAGTGAGGGTTTAGCTCACCCAGGAGAGCGCCGTGCATGGACTGCAAGAGGGTCACCGTGATTTGAATCGGCCCGGCAATCTCCACCAGAACAAAAAGCACTACACAGAAATGTGTGGTGCTTTTTTGTTTTATCTGCCGTTCACCTTAACGACCTCTTTTGTGAAAAAAAGCGTTTGTCGCAGCCCGCAGGCCGTGACAAACGCTTTTTATTTTACTGTGCGCCCAAGCGCATTTTGAAGTCCTGATAGCCGAAGTGCACCAGCTCCCGGCAATTGCCGTCTGCGCCCAGCATCCAGATGGGCGGCAGGGGCATCCCATTGAAGGTGTTGTTCTTGCAGGTGGTGTAGATGGCCATATCGCCGAAGATGAGCTTATCACCCTCAGCAAGGGGGGCATCAAAGCTGTAATCCCCGATGATATCCCCCGCAAGGCAGGTGGGGCCGCCCAAACGGACAGTGTGTGCCTTCTCCCCTGCCTCACCGGCGTCCAGCAGCGGCGGGCGGTAGGGCATCTCGATGACATCCGGGGTGTGGCAGGCTGCGGACATATCCAGAATGGCAAGGCCGGTATTTCCATTGTGCAGGGTGTCCAGCACGGTGGTGACGAGATATCCCGCGTTCAGCGCCCAAGCCTCGCCGGGCTCCAGATACACCTGTACGCCGTACTTCTGCCGCACCGAGAGGATGCAGTTTTCCAGCGTAGCAAGGGCATAGCCCGGGCGGGTGATGTGGTGCCCCCCGCCGAAATTTAACCACTGCATTCTGGGCAACAGGTCGGCAAACTTTTTCTCCACCGCTGCCAGCGTCACCGCCAGCGCGTCCGCGTCCTGCTCGCAGAGGGTGTGGAAGTGCAGACCATCCAGCAGGGCGGGCAGCTCCGGGTGGGCAGCCACGGCGGCGTCCCACTGAGCACGGGTGGTGCCCAGACGGCTGCCGGGGGCGCAGGGGTCGTAAATTTCGTGACCCTCCTGCGTGGAGCACTCCGGGTTGATGCGCAGACCGATGCTTTTGCCCGCTGCCTTTGCCGCCGGGCCGAACTTTGCCAGCTGGCTGGGCGAGTTGAACACGATGTGGTCGGCGTATTGCAGCAATTCCTCAAACTCATCTGCCCGGTAGGCCGCGCAGAACACATGGTTCTCCTTCTCCGGCAGCTCTTCCCTGCCCAAGCGGCTCTCGTACAGGCCGCTGGCCTCGGTACCGGCCAGATAGGGTGCCAGCACCGGGTAGACGTTAAAGTTGGAAAAAGCCTTCTGCGCCAGCAGGATGCGGCAGCCGGTGCGCTGCTGCACCCCCAGCAGGATCTCACCGTTGCGGCGCAGCTGGGCTTCGTCCAGCAGATAGCAGGGGGTGGGCAGGCGGTGCAGCTGCTCCTCGGACAGGTTTGCCAGCCCCGCAAAGGGCGGGCGGCTGTCGCGCACCCGCATCAGTCCACCAGAGCCGGGTTATGGCTCTCGGAGCGGGGCAGGCCGTACTTATCCAGTGCATCTAGATACGGATCAGGATCAAACTCCTCTACGGTGTGCACGCCCTTGGTGGTCCACTTGCCGGTGAGCAGCATCAGGGCGCCGCACATAGCCGGCACGCCGGTGGTGTAGCTGATGGCCTGAGAGCCCACTTCCTTGTAGCACTCCTGATGGTCGCAGACGTTGTAGATGTAGTAGGTCTTGTCCTTGCCGTCCTTTTTGCCGGTAAAGATGCAGCCGATATTGGTCTTGCCTTTGGTACGGGGGCCAAGGCTGGCAGGGTCCGGCAGCAGAGCCTTGAGGAACTGGATGGGCACGATCTCCTGCCCGTTGAAGTTGACCGGGGTGGTGGACAGCATGCCCACGTCCTCCAGACAGCGCATGTGGTCCAGATAGCTCTGGCCAAAGGTCATGAAGAAGCGGATGCGCTTTGCCTCCGGGATGTTCTTGGCCAGAGACTCGATCTCCTCGTGGTGCAGCAGGTACATATCCTTGTCGCCCACCTGATCGAAGTTGTACTCCCGCTTGATGCTCATGGCCGGGATCTCCACCCAGTGGCCGTTCTCCCAGTAGCTGCCGGGGGCAGACACCTCGCGCAGGTTGATCTCCGGGTTGAAGTTGGTGGCAAAGGCATAGCCGTGGTCGCCGCCGTTGCAGTCCAGAATGTCGATGGTGTCGATGGTGTCGAACTCGTGCTTCTTGGCGTATGCGCAGTAAGCCTGGGTCACGCCCGGGTCAAAGCCGCTGCCCAGCAGGGCGGTCAGGCCGGCCTCCTCAAACTTCTTGGCGTAGGCCCACTGCCAGCTGTAATCAAAGTAGGCGGAGAAACCGGCCTCCTTGCAGCGCTTCTCGTAAATGGCGCGCCACTCCGGGTCGTCGGTGTTCTCGGGCTCGTAGTTGGCGGTGTCCATGTAGTTCACGCCGCAGGCCAGGCAGGCATCCATGATGGTCAGATCCTGATAGGGCAGGGCGATGTTCATCACCAGATCGGGCTGGTAGCTCTTGATGAGGGCGATGACCTCATCCACCTTGTCTGCATCCACCTGTGCGGTGGTGATCTTGGTGGTGGTCTTGGGGGCCAGCTCGGCGGCCAGTTTGTCGCACTTTGCCTTGGTGCGGCTGGCGATGCAGATCTCGGTGAACACCTCGGGGACCTGGCAGCACTTGTGGATGGCAACGGAGGCCACGCCGCCGCAGCCGATGATCAGAACTT
>OGMF01003637.1_pt1 | contig 11356 bp, 11 predicted proteins | sample 1572921 | NCBI WGS metagenome assembly OGMF01 (sample SAMEA2581919, study PRJEB24529) | metagenome | biome: Human gut stool | place: China | collected 2011
AGAAAATTTGCCAATTATATTAGATGAGTCGTTTGTATATTCAGACAATAACAGACTAAAAAACATGCTACAGTATCTTACAAGTGACCTAAATAATCACCAGACAATTATTTTTACATGCACTGATAGAGAACAAAAAATGCTAGAAGAAATGAATATACCATACAATGTAGTAGAGCTTTAGGAAAATACTTGAAATTATAGGCTTTTGGGTGTATAATTATTACGCTTATAAAAATTAATATAGAGGAGAAAATTTATGTTTCAAAAGTTAGAAGCAGTAGAAAATAGATACGAAGAACTTAATAAAAAAATTGCAGACCCAGAAGTTATTGCAAATACAAGCGAATGGACAAAGTTCATGAAAGAGCATGCAGAAATAGAAGAGGTTGCATTAAAATATAAGGAATATAAACAAGTACAACAGAGTATTGAAGAAGCTCAAGAAATGCTAAATGACCCAGAAATGAAAGAATTAGCAGAAGAAGAGTTGTATGAAAATAAAGAAAAACTTCCAAAGATAGAAGAAGAGCTAAAAATATTACTTATACCAAAGGATCCAGATGATGATAAAAACATAATTTGTGAAATCAGAGCTGGAGCCGGTGGAGACGAGGCAGCATTATTTGCTGGAACTTTATACAGAATGTATTCAATGTATGCAGAAAGAAAACACTGGAAAATAGAAGTTTTAAATGAAAATGAGACAGGACTTGGAGGATATAAAGAAATATCATTCATGGTTACTGGAAAAGGAGTTTATAGCAGATTAAAATTTGAGAGTGGAGTTCACAGAGTACAAAGAGTTCCAGAAACAGAGGCAAGTGGAAGAATTCACACTTCAACAGCAACTGTTGCGGTATTACCAGTAGTAGAAGATGTTCAAATAGAAATAAATCCAGCAGACATTAAACTAGAAGTATTTAGAGCTTCTGGTGCCGGAGGACAACACGTAAACAAAACATCATCTGCAGTAAGATTAATACACGTACCTACAGGAATAGTAGCAGAGTGTCAAACAGAGCGTTCTCAAACACAAAACAGAGAATATGCAATGAAACTTTTAAAATCTAGATTATATGAAGTAGAAAAGCAAAAACGTGATTCAGAACTTGCAAATGAGCGTAAGAGCCAAGTAGGAAGTGGAGATAGAAGTGAAAAAATACGTACTTACAACTATCCACAAGGACGTATAACAGACCATAGAATCGGACTTAGCATATATCAAATGGAAAACTTCTTAAATGGAGACTTAGACGAAATGATAGACAACTTAATTGCAGCAGATAGAGCTGAAAAATTACAAGGTTCTGAAGAAGAATAAGATTATAAAAAGAGTAATTTTTTTAAGAGTTAACTGTTAATAAAAAAGAAGCCCTTTTATTAGACGAAAGTTTAATAAGGGGGCTATTTTAATGCTAAACAGTAATAAGTTTTTTGCAAAATTGCGAATAAAATTATTACTAAAAGCTTGCTAGTAAAATTTTAAAAAATTTACTAATAGAAATTTTTTGCTAAGAATTTGCAAATAACAAAACTAAATGTTCAAAATAAAATTAAACTTTCAATCAATTAATTAGAAGAATAAATACAGTCCTCTGACATATAAATTAATAAAAAGGAGAGTATATGACAGAGCTATTACGAGTTACATTATTAGGTTTATTTTTTGGAACATTTGGAACTACACTTGGTGGAATACTTGGAATAATAGTAAAAAAACCGTCAGATAAATTTTTGAGTTTCATATTATCGCTTGCGGGTGGACTCATGACCGCAATACTAAGTTTCGATTTAATACCGGAAGCGTTACAAATATCAGATGTAAAAAGTACATTAATCGGAATAATAATGGGAATAATATGCATGGTAATTTGTAATATAGTTGTAGAAAAGAAATTTTCTGATGAAAGTCTAGAAAGAATAAATAAAAGAAACTCAAATTCCAGAACATCAAGTGCGAATATTAATTTACTAAAAGCTGGAATAATAACAAGTATAGGACTTGCAATACACAATTTTCCTGAAGGATTAGCAATCGGGTCTGGCTTCGGAGCATCACTAAAATTAGGCTATTCACTTGCCGTTGCAATATGTATACATGATATACCAGAAGGAATATCAATGGCTATACCAATGAAAAATGGAGGAATGAAAGCAGGAAAAGTATTATTTTATGTAATACTTTCAGGAGTAACCACAGGACTAGGAGCTTTTGTGGGAAAAATAATTGGAGGTATATCGGAAGAGATAATATCAATTTGCCTAAGCTTTGCAGCAGGAGCAATGCTTTACATAGTATCAGGAGAGTTAGTTCCTGAGTCTAACAAACTAAATTCTGGAATGCCATCAACAATAGGAAGCATAATTGGATTTGTACTAGGATTGGTGGCGACTTGTTTGTGAATAATATTTGTATATACTTTTAATTTTTTTGAATAATCTGTCAAATTACAAATGACGATTCTTCTTAAGCAATAAGTTAAATGTAATGATGTAAAATAAATGCAAAATTTATGAGTGTGACGAGCTTTAATAACGGAGCAAATGACTATCTTACAAAACCATTTCATATTGACGAATTAGTTGCAAGAGTAAATGCTCAATTAAGAATGAACAAGGTACAAGCACCAAAAGATTATATAGAAGCAGGAATTTTGAAACTAAACTTAAAAAATAGCACACTAATTTGCACAACAACAAATAAAAGCAGTAAGAGGACTAGGATATAAATTCGAAAATGAATAAAATATAGAGTTATTGCTTGAAATAGAGAAGTTTTACATTGACAACTTAATTGATTTATTTAATAGAATAGGTAATTGTTTGAAATGGAGAAGATTTATATTGCATGGATTATAAATAAAAGCTACATTATTTGATTTGAAATGGACATAAAAATAAAAAATAGAGGTAGAATAATGAAAAAATAAAAATCAATCTAATAAAACAATGCCTCTTGAAATCCTAATATATTTAAAATATATGGAATATAAAGTAAAATTTTATTGAGAATAAGCAGAAAATGTGATATAAATTATAAAAAATGAGAAAGGGAAAAATAACATGAAAGCTTTAGTTATATCAGATATACATGGTTCGGGATATTATGCCGACAAAATAAGAGAAATAGTAGAAAGAGAAAACCCAGAAAAAATAATATTATTAGGAGACTTATACTATCACGGTCCAAGAAATGATTTAAGTCAAGAATACAATCCAATGAAAGTTGCAGAAACATTAAACTCAATGAAAGACAGGCTATTAGTAGTAAGAGGAAACTGTGACGCAGAAGTAGACGAAATGATTTCAGAATTCAAATTTAACGACCACATATTAATGGAGATAAACGGAAAAAAATTCTACTTCACACATGGTCACAAATACAACATAGAAAACATACCTTATGACGATTTCGACATAATGATTTATGGACACATACATCAAGGCTTCATAGAAGAAAAAGAAGGTTTGATATTTGCAAATCCTGGGTCGATATCATTACCAAAATGCAACACAGCACACAGCTACATTATATTAGACGAAAACAAGATAATACTAAAAGATGTAGATGGAAAAGTAATACAAGAATATGAATATGAAAAGTAAAGATATGGGAAATATATGAATTTGAATGGACTAAAAATATTGAAAAATGGTCAAAGAGAATATACAGGAGAGTGTAAAATGTTAAAAATTTATAACATACTACAAAAAATGGAACTTTTGAAAGAAGTAGTGACACTTGAATATGAAGAATGGGCAGATAATCCCGAAGAAGATAAAGAAGCAAGAATAGAAAGAAAAATAGAAAAAATTAAAATAAAACTAAAAGGCAATGATTTTTGCAAATTGATTCTTGTAGATAACGATAAATTAATAGGATTCATATCAATATTTCCTGAGGATTGCGATGAATGTCCAGAACTCAGTCCATGGTATGCAACGATGTATGTGAAAAAAGAATACAGAGGGCATGGTTATTCTAAAATATTAAATGATGCAATCTTGAAGGAAGCAAGAGAAAGAGGATTCAAAGAAATATATTTAAAAACAACATTGAACAATTATTACGAAAAATTCGGAGCAACATTTGTGAAGAAAATAAGCGACGAAGAAAAAATATACAAATTTGAATTATGAAAATTGGAGGAAAAAATGTTACACAAAATGAAATTACAAGAAAATCCATTTGAAAGAATAAAAAATGGAACAAAAACAGTAGAATTTAGATTATATGATGAGAAAAGACAACAAGTAAAAATTGGAGATAAAATAGAATTTTCAAAATTGCCAGATTTACAGGAAAAATTATTAGTTGATGTTATTGAGTTATATAGAGAAGATACATTTAAGAAGTTGTTTCTAAAACTATATAATGATGAAAGTAAGGCAACTGAAAAAGCTAATGGCATGTATGAAATTTATTCACCAGATAAAGAAAAACAATATGGTGTTTTAGGAATTAAAATAAAAATAAATGTAGATAGTTTAAAAGAAAATATAGAAAAGTTTACTCCATATAATGAACAAGAAGAAGTTGAAAAAAAGGTGATGCTAAAATATATTGATGATTTTGATGATGTGTTAACTAGACAAAATGAATATGGACATTTTACAAGCTCATCATTTATTCTTAACAAAGAAAGAACAAAAATCTTGATGATATATCATAAAATATATAATTCGTGGGCATGGACAGGAGGACATAGTGATGGAGATAGTGACCTTCTATATGTAGCTATGAAAGAAGCAAAAGAAGAAACAGGAATAAAGAATGTTACACCTATTTCTAAAGATATTTATTCATTAGAAATAATCAATGTAAACGGTCATGAAAAAAGAGGAAAGTACGTGGCTTCACATGTTCATCTTAATGTAACATATTTATTAGAAGCTGATGAGAATGAAGCTATACACATAAAAGAAGATGAAAATAGTGGAGTAAAATGGGTTCCAATTACTGATGTTCTAGAAACAACATCAGAACCATGGGTAAGAGATAGAGTTTATGCAAAAATAATAAATAAAATGAAAAGAGATCAAATTATGATAATATAAAAATAAGGAGAAAATTAAATGACTGATTTAAAGAAATTACAAAAAGAAATATATCAAAATAAGGTAAATAAGGGATTTAATGTAACAGATATTAATAAAGAATTTTGCTTTACCTATGGAGAAGTTGCTGAAGCTTATGAAGCTTGGAGAAAAAAGAAAGATGATTTAGGAGAAGAATTAGCTGATGTGGCTATATATTTATTGGGATTGTCAGAAGTACTAGGTATAAATTTAGAAGATGAAATACAGAAAAAAGTCTGCAAAAATGCTAAAAGAGAATACAAGGTTATTGATGGAGTAAATACTAGAATAAAAGAATAAAATTGTAACAGATTTAAAACATAATACATATAATACATTAAATTTAGAATGGGAGGTATTGTATGTATTACCAAAATTATGAAGATTATATGCGACAAGTATTAGGCTATCCAATAAATGATCCTAATATATATGAGACATATAATTATAGCAATGAAAATACATATTCATCAAATCGAGTACAAAATAATTTAACAGAAGCTGAAATTAAAGCCTTGTATCCAGAAAGCTATAATGTAATATATCCATTAGTGTGCAAAGCGTGTGAAGAAAACAATGAAACTATTTCAAAATCAACAGTAGATAAAATGACAGATGATATATATAAACTTATTGAAAGAAATGAGACAGTTGTAAATATAAAAATAGAGACTCAAAATAGAGAGAACAGTCAAGTAAGTGCAAGACAAGAAGCAAAAAGAGAACTTACACCTAAAAGAACACCAATAAAGAATGAAAGTAGAGAAACAAGGCAAACAAATAATCCATTATTAAGAGATTTGATTAAAATTTTAATTTTGCAAAGATTACTTGGCGGGGGAGTAATTGCACCACCAAGGCCAATACCTCCACGTCCACCTTTTCCACCACCAGTAGGACCAGTCAGACCACCATTTCCAGGTGGTAGACCTCCATATGGACCAGGAATAAACAGAATGGATATAGATTATTCTGAATATTTATAATTTTGAAAAAATTTACAAATTTGACAAAATAAAAGATATGCAAAAAAGTGCATATCTTTTTTTATTTTTGTCAAAAATAATATTGATAATTTTAAATTATCAAATAAAGTTTGAATGGAGATTATATTATGAAAGTTAAAGATTGTATGTGTAATGAAGTAGAATATGCTACACCATCTAGTACAGTTCATGATTGTGTAACAATGATGTATAACAAACATATTGGATGTGTTCCAGTATGTAATAATTCACAAAATGTAGTTGGACTTGTAACAGACAGAGACATTATTCTAAGATGTATAGCTTGTAACAAAGATCCAAATACAACACCTGTCAGTGAAATAATGACTTGTGAAGTTTGTTGTTGTGATGCAAATGCAGATGTAAAAGAAGCAGAAAATTTAATGTCTAAAAATCAAGTTAAAAGAATACCTATAATAGAGGATAATAAACTTATAGGAATGCTAACACTAGGAGATTTAGCAGCTAATAATAATATTGATGATACGAGAGTTGGAGATACTCTAAACAATATTTGTAGTTGCAATAAGAAAAATGCACAATAGATAATTATAAAGAAGGGGAACAATTACATATATGATTATAGATATGAATTATTGGGGAAAGGTGTTTAAAAATATAATAATACTTGCGGTTGCAGTTTTAGGATGCTATTTAGGATTTAAATTAGCAGTTTTTTATATGCCATTTTTAATAGCTTTTATAATTTCTCTTTTACTAGAACCTTGTATAAGATTTATGATGAGAAGTATGAAAATTAGAAGTGCAATAGTAATCATTATTGGAGTTTTAGTATGGTTAAGCGTAACATTAGTATCTGAAGCATATAATTTGCTTGCAAATTTAAATGAATATTTTGAAAAAGGATATGTACTAATACAAAACATTATTTCAAAGATGAATTTTGATAGTCTAAAAATTTCTGATAATATAATGAAAATAATTCAAGAATCAGCGTTTGACTTTTTAGGTAATGTAACTAATTGGACTAAAACGGCATTAACAAAAAGTATTAATATATTAACATCAGTTCCTACAATAGGAGTATATACAGTTGTAACAATTTTATCATTATATTTTATATGTGTTGATAAAGTTTATATGATTGACCAATTAGAACATCATTTGCCACAAAAATGGGTAAGAAAAATAGGTATTCATATAAAAGAATTAGCAAAGTCACTTGGTGAATACCTAAAAGCAGAAGTTACTCTTATTTTTATTTCTTTTATAATTTGTTTAATTGGATTATATATTTATCATTTTTTAGGGTTGAATGTAGAATACCCATTATTAATGGCTCTAATTATTGGTTTTGTTGATTTACTACCGATTTTTGGTGCGGGTACTTTCATGATTCCATGGGCAATAATAACTGCATGTTCAGGAGATTTGAATCTAGCATTATGGATTTTAGTTTTATGGATTATAATGTCAGTAGTACGACAATTTATAGAACCTAAGATCGTAAGTGGAAAAATAGGAATACATCCAATATTTACTTTAATTGCAATGTATACAGGGTTTAAATTTATTGGAATTATTGGAATGTTTGTAGGGCCAATAATTTTGATTGTTTTAAAAAACATATTTGCAACATTTATTGATAAAGGTGTTGTTAAATCTATATTTGAAAGATGAAAAAAAGAGCTATCATTTAGCTCTTTTTCATATTCTAGGAATTTACTCCTAGTAGGAGTAAATTCCGTAGAAAATAAATATGCGACTTACAAGAATTTCTAGCAGTTTGCACTGCGTAGAAATTCTTGTAAGTCGTTTTTTAGTTTTAAAATATTGCGGATGTTGGAACAAATGCTGAATCTGGAGGATATACATATTCATCTGAAGGTTTGTCAATTTTTGTTATGCTAGTTATTTTTAGAATTGGCATATCACCATGATAGTTGCCTTTTGAAATTTCTCCTTCGACTTCAATCCAAGTCTGATCAGCAAATTCTTTTGCGGTATCACATTCACATAAAAAGCCAACTATAACTGTTTGAAAATCTGAAGAAATAACCATATTTCTAGCTAAAACAAATTGATTATCATTAAAGTCAATCATTCTATGCACATAACCAGAAAATTTTATTTTCATTCCAATGTATTCATCTATATTATCATGAACGGTTTTTAAAACATTAGTGTAGTTGTTAACAGTTAGCTCTTGAACCTTAAGTGGTTCTGAATTGTCACTAGTTTTAAAATAGTTGTTTCCTAAAATTCGGTAAACGACAATTGCTGTTATTATTATCATAATACATAATAAAATACCTAAGAAGATTTTTCCTAATTTGTTTCCATCTACTTTTAAATTATAAATAAACATACTTATCACACCTTTGTAACAATATATTAATAAAATCAAAAAATATGTACAATCAATGTAAAATATTGTATTTATATAAACTAATAGTAATGTGAATTTTTTATGATTAAATTTCAAATAACCTTGATAATTTGCCTAAAAAATGATATAGTTTACGAAGTAATGTAATTTTAGAAGGGAAGTTAAACAATGGGATTATTTAAAACATACAGTGAAAAAGAAGTTAAAAGAGTGAAACCAATAGTGGAGAAAATAAATAGTTTAGAACCAGAAGTTCAAAAACTATCAGATGATGAACTTAGAAATAAAACAGTAGAATTTAAAGATAGATTAGCAAAAGGCGAAACACTTGATAGTATTCTACCAGAAGCATTTGCAGTTGTGAGAGAAGCTTCAAAAAGAGTTTTAGGAATGCGTCATTTTGACGTTCAACTTATTGGTGGTATCATTTTACATCAAGGAAGAATTGCAGAAATGAAAACAGGTGAAGGAAAAACACTTGTTGCTACATTACCAGTATATTTAAATGCATTAACAGGTAAAGGAGTACACGTTGTCACAGTTAATGACTACCTTGCTAAAAGAGATAGTGAATGGATGGGAAAACTATACAAATTTCTTGGTCTAACAGTTGGATTAGTTATTAGTGGAATGGAACCTGATGCCAAAAGAGCAGCTTATGCATCAGATGTAACTTATGGAACTAATAACGAATTTGGATTTGACTACTTAAGAGATAATATGGTTATATATAAAAATCAATTAGTTCAAAGAGAATTAAATTATGCTATAGTCGACGAGATTGATAGTATTTTAATTGATGAAGCACGTACACCATTAATTATATCTGGACGTGGTGCACAATCATCAGATTTATATAAAAAGGCTGATAGTTTTGTTTCAAGATTATCACCTAAAGTTTTAGTTGAAGAAGATATAAAGAATCAAGAACAAGCTGAAGATAATGAAAAATATGACTACATTGTTGACTTGAAAGCAAAATCAGCTTCTTTAACACAAAAAGGTATTCAAAAAGCTGAAAAAGAATTTAACTTAGAAAACTTTAATGATATTGAAAACTCAGAACTAGTGCATAATATAAACCAAGCTCTTCGTGCTCATGGAATTATGAAAAAAGACATTGATTATATAGTAAAAGATGGAGAAGTTCTTATTGTAGATGAATTTACAGGAAGAATTATGTATGGAAGAAGATATAATAATGGTCTTCATCAAGCAATTGAGGCAAAGGAGCATGTTAAAATAGCTGATGAATCAAAAACATTAGCAACAATTACATTCCAAAACTATTTTAGAATGTATGGTAAACTTGCTGGTATGACAGGTACTGCTATGACAGAAGAAGCAGAATTTGAAGAAATTTATAAATTAGATGTAATCGAAATACCAACAAATAAACCAATGATACGTGATGATCATCATGATATTATTTATAAAAATGAAAATGCTAAATATAGAGCTGTTATTGAAGATATAAAGAAAAGCAATGAAAAAGGACAACCAGTATTAGTTGGTACAGTATCTATTGAAAAATCTGAAAAATTAAGTAATATGCTTAAAAAAGAAGGGATTAAACACCAAGTATTAAATGCTAAGTTCCATGAAAAAGAAGCTGAAATTATAGCTCAAGCTGGTAAGTTTGGAACAGTTACAATTGCAACAAACATGGCTGGACGTGGTACCGATATTATGCTTGGAGGTAATAGTGAATATTTAGCAAAACAAGAAATGAGAAAATTTGGTTATTCAGAAGATCAAATTGAACAAGCAACAGCATTTAACGAAACAGAAGATCAAGAAATAATATCTTCAAGAAATAAATTCAAAGAGCTAAAAACAAAATATGACAATGAAATTAAAGATGAAAAGGAAAAAGTAATATCTGCTGGAGGACTAAAAATCCTAGGAACTGAACGTCATGAATCAAGAAGAATTGATAATCAGCTTCGTGGACGTAGCGGACGTCAAGGTGACCCAGGAGAATCAAGATTCTATATCAGCTTAGATGATGATTTGATGAAGATATTTGGAGGAGATATGATTACAAGAGTTTATGACACTCTTGGAGCTGATGAAAATATGCCAATTGAATCAAAAATCATTTCTAATGCAGTAGAAAATGCTCAAAAGAAAGTAGAAGGTAAGAACTTTAGCATTCGTAAAAATGTACTTTCTTATGATGATGTTATGAACGTACAAAGAACTATTATATATGATGAAAGAAGAAAAGTACTTGATGGAGAGAACTTAAAAGAACATATTACAAAAATGATGGATTCTTTGGCAGACGCTACATCTAACGAGTATTTAGCAGATACAGACAATTTAAATATCGAAGGATTTGAACAAGAGATTAAAGAAATATATGGAGTAGATGACTTAAATGCGCTTCATAAAGATAGAATTAAAGCACATGATGTAGCAGAAGAACTAAAAGATAAAATTCATAGCTTATATAATGAAAAAGAAAAAGAAATTGGCGAACCAGAGATGAGAGAACTTGAAAGAGTTGTTATGCTTAAAATAGTTGATGACAGATGGATGGATCACATAGATGCAATGGATGAACTAAAAGATGGAATTGGACTTCAAGCTTATGGTCAAAAAGACCCAGTTGTTCAATACAGAATTGAAGGATTTGATATGTTTGAACAAATGAACCTAGATATTCAAACTGATGTTGTAAAATTCTTGATGAATGCAAGAAAAAGAGAAGGTAATGTTCAAAGAACATCTTCAGTAAAAATTACAGGTGAAGGCTTAGCAAATCAAACAGACAATAATGCACCAAGAACATCAGTATCAAACACTCCAGTTGTAAACAACGAACCAAAAGTAGGAAGAAATGATCCTTGCCCATGTGGAAGTGGCAAAAAGTACAAAAACTGTTGTGGTAAATAACCTCGCAAACCCTTAT
>OGMF01003640.1_pt1 | contig 11336 bp, 9 predicted proteins | sample 1572921 | NCBI WGS metagenome assembly OGMF01 (sample SAMEA2581919, study PRJEB24529) | metagenome | biome: Human gut stool | place: China | collected 2011
AGAACAATGGCGGCGGCGCAGATTCTTTACGAGGGCGTTGCGGTTCCCGGAAGAGGAACGCTCGGTCTTATCACGTATATGAGAACGGATTCACTGCGCATCACGCCCGAAGCAATCGACGCGGCGCGCGGAATCATCGGCGCAAGGTTCGGCGCCGAATATCTTCCGCAGAAAGCGCGCGTTTATAAGACGGGAAAAAGCGCTCAGGACGCGCACGAAGCAATCCGTCCGACAATGGCTGATATTTTCCCCGAGATGATAAAGGGGAGCGTTCCTGCCGACCAGTACAAGCTTTATAAGCTGATTTGGGAGAGATTTATTGCAAGCCAGATGGCAAGCGCGGTGTATAAAACACTCAGTGCGGAAATGGACGCAAACGGCGTAACCTTCCGCGCAAGCGGAAGCTCGGTAAGCTTTCCGGGCTACAGAGCCGTTTATATCGACGGAACGGACGCGGAGGAAAAGAAGGATGTGCGCAGACTTGCTGCAATCGAAAAGGGAATGAGCTTCAAAGCATCCGAAATTCTTGACGAGCAGCATTTTACCGAGCCGCCGGCAAGATACACCGAGGCGTCGCTCATTAAAACCATGGAGGAGAACGGAATCGGCAGACCCAGCACATACGCTCCGACAATCAGCACGATTCTCGGCCGCGATTATGTGCAGCGCGAGAAGCGGATGCTTAAGCCGACTGAGCTCGGAAATATTGTCACGGATATAATGAGCGAGAATTTCAGCGATATTGTAAACGTTGAGTTTACAGCCGATATGGAGCAGCAGCTCGATAATATTGAAGCGGGCACGGAGAGCTGGGTGTCCGTTGTGGACGCTTTCTATAAACCGTTTGAAAAAACGCTTGAAAAGGCGGAGCAGTCAATCGAAAAGGTTGAAATCAAGGACGAGGAAAGCGATGAAATCTGCGAAAAATGCGGAAGAAGAATGGTTATCAAGCTCGGAAAGTACGGAAAATTCCTTGCATGCCCGGGCTTTCCGGAATGCCGCAACGCTAAGCCGATATTAAAGGATACGGGCGTTAAGTGCCCGAAATGCGGCGGCAGAATCGTTGAAAGAAAAAGTCAGCGCGGAAAGAAATACTATTCCTGTGAAAATGCGCCGAAGTGTGATTTTGTACTTTGGGACGAACCGCTGCAAACGCCGTGCCCGAAATGCGGCGGCATTATGACGCGGAAATATCTTAAAAAAGGCAGCCTGACGGTTTGCACGAACAGCGGGTGCGAAAGCAACAAGGCACGTGAAAAAAAGACTGAAAAGCAAAAGGAAGAAAAATAACTGCGGCAGCGGAGGTTTAGCTTATGGAGCTGAAAATTATCGGCGGCGGTCTTGCCGGGTGCGAGGCTGCATGGCAGGCGGCAAACAGGGGAATAAAGGTCAGACTGTCGGAAATGAAGCCGCTTCGGTTTTCGCCGGCGCACACGAACAAGGATTTCGGCGAGCTGGTGTGCTCCAATTCCCTTAAAGGAAACGGGCTTGACAATGCCTGCGGACTTTTAAAGGAGGAAATGCGGCGCATGAACAGCCTGATTATTTCCTGCGCGGATGAAACGCGCGTTCCCGCCGGAGGTGCGCTGGCTGTTGACCGCGATAAATTTGCCGCTCTTATCACCGAAAGGATAAAATCGCACGAAAATATCGAAACGGTGAGCGAGGTTGTTTCGGATATTAACACGGACGAATTTACGGTTGTTGCAACGGGACCTCTCAGCGATGACTCGCTGAACGGCGCAATCACCGCGCTTACGGGGTGCGAAGCGCTCAGCTTTTTTGACGCTGCCGCACCCGTTGTCACGGCGGAAAGCATCAACGCGGAAAAAACCTATATGGCGGCGCGGTATAACAAGGGAACGGCGGACTATATCAACTGTCCGATGACAAAGGGCGAATACGATGCGTTTTACGACGCGCTTGTTTCGGCGGAGCGTGCTCAGCTTCACGAAAATGTGGAAAATATAAAGGTGTTCGAGGGATGTATGCCCGTTGAAATAATGGCGGCACGCGGCAGGGAAACGCTCTGCTTCGGTCCGCTGAAGCCGCGCGGACTTCCCGACCCGAAAACGGGACGTGAACCTTATGCGGTGCTGCAGCTTCGGCGCGACAATACGGAGGGAACGCTTTATAATCTTGTCGGATTTCAGACAAATCTGAAATTCGGCGAGCAAAAGCGCGTTTTTTCCATGATTCCCGGTCTGGAAAATGCGGAATTTGTGCGTTACGGTGTTATGCACAGAAACACTTATATAAATTCGCCTAAAGTTCTTGCGGCTGATTACAGCCTTAAAAAATATCCGCGCATATTTTTTGCCGGGCAGATAACGGGTGTTGAGGGATATGTTGAGTCGGCTTCCTCCGGAATGGCTGCCGGAATCAATGCGGCAAGGAAAATGCTCGGAAAAGAACCGGTTATCTTTCCTCCGGCGATGTGCACCGGCGCACTGATTCGCTATATAACGGACGGTGAAAACAAGCGCTTTCAGCCGATGAACGCGAATTTCGGCATAATCGAATGGGAACGCGTTAAAATTAAAAATAAAAAGGAAAGATACGAATACATATCTTCCCTTGCATTAAAAGAAACGGATAATATTATAAAAAGCATTGATCAGTGAAGCTCTTTCAGATTCCGTTCAAGAACTTTTTTGCCGCGCCAGGAAAAGGCGCGGTTTTTATATTTCCGCAGAAACTCCCTGCTCGAAAGCGTTTCAATGTCCTCAAGCGAAAGCGAGGGCATTATGTTGTGCGTAAATTCCTCCATTGCGGTTTTCTCTATTTTGTTATAGGGGCAAACGCGCTGGCATATATCGCAGCCGAAAATGCTGCCGCTTTTTTTCAGAATTTCGATTTCGGAATCGGAAAGCTCCCCCTTTTTCTGCCCGATGTGGGAGGCGCATCTGTCAATGTCAAAGCCGTTTTCCAGCGCGTTGCCGGGGCACGCGCGGCGGCAGGCGCCGCAGTGCATGCACTCCTTTTCAAGCGGCTTGTCGGCTTCAATAAAAATATCGCACAGGATATATCCGATGAAAAAATAACTGCCGAAGTCATCATTTATCAGCATGTTATTGTCTCCGTAAAACCCAAGTCCGGCAAGCATGGCAAGCCTGCGGTCAACGGGAGCGCCCGTGTCGCACGAGAAGCTGCATTCGGCGTTCGGATCAAGCGATTTAATAAACTCCGCCCCGAGCCGAAGCTTTTCTCCGACTATATTGTGATAATCAAGTCCGCGGCAGTAAAGCGAAAGATTCCCCCGGGCATCGCCGTTATAATAGGGAAAAAGGCACACAACGGCGCTTTTGCCGCCGATGTGCGCAATGCCGCACTTTTCAATCCCGAGCGTGCGTAGATATTCTTTTATCTTGTTCTTCATATAAATCGCTCACTTCCTTGCACCGTATCAGTGCAGCCGCGCAGTAAACCTTTTTGCAGCCCATTTTTCTGAGCAGTGAGGCGCAGTAAAAAACGGTTGCGCCTGTTGTCAGAACATCGTCAACAAGCAGCGCCGTTCCGTCAAGCTTTTTGTCGGTCGGAAAATAACCGAGCTTAACATTTTTGCGGCGCAGCGCCGCGTTCAGCGTTGCATTTCGCGCAATCCCGTCTTTTCTGACAAGGCACGGCACACACGGAATACGGAGAATTTCTGACAGCCTGCGTGCTATCAGCTCGGATTGATTATATCCGCGGATAAAATGCGTTGACTTATTCTGCGGAACAAACGTGATAAAATCAGGCTTGCACGGCTTTTCATATGAAAGCATCTTTTCTGCGATAAGCGCGGCAAAGGCTTCGGCATATGACGGATGCATGTAATACTTGAATCGTAACATTGCACGCTTTGCGGCTCCGGCATAAATCAGCGGCACAAAAACATGCTCGGCTGACGGGCGCTTAACGGGAAAGCAGCGGCCGCAAAGCCTGTACGAAAATTCGCCCGGAAGCGGAATGCCGCAGCGCTCGCAGCATCGGTAATTTGCGGTGTAGGGAAGTTTCGGCAGGCAGTCGCCGCAAATCCGTGTCTTCCCGGAAAGAACCTTTCCGCAAAAAGCGCATTTCGGCGGAAAAAGAAGATTCAGAATACGGTCAAGCATTGTTCGTCTTCTCCTTAAGCTTCTGCATAAGTCCGCTGTAGCGCACCTGCACGCGGTTGTTTTTCACCATTGCGGCAATGCAGCTGTCACTTCCGACAAGCACTGCAAGCTTTTTCGCACGCGTCACGGCAGTGTAAAGCAGATTGCGCGTCATCAGCATCGGCGGCATGGGGCACACGGGCATCACAACGGCGTTAAATTCACAGCCCTGGCTTTTATGCACCGTCAGCGCATATGCAATTTCAAGATCCTCGACAGATGCAAAATCATATTCGACAATATGATTGTCGTCAAAGCGGATTATCATGCAGCTGTCGCGCGGAACAATGTCAACAATTATTCCGATGTCGCCGTTGAATATTCCCAAACCGTCCATTTTTCCGTCCGGTGTGCTCCAAAGTATATCATAATTGTTCCTTGTCTGAATAACCTTGTCCCCGACGCGGAAAATCCTTTCCCCGAACCTTTTTTCTTTTTTATCCTTGGAGGGTGGATTAAGCCGCGCCTGCAAAACCCTGTTCAGATTGATTGTGCCGACGGTTCCCTTTCTTGACGGGGCAAGCACCTGAATATCGCTCTTGCAGTCAAATCCGTATGCCGCCGGCAGGCGCGAGCAGCAAAGCTCACATATGGTTTCAAGCGCACCCTCGGCAGACCTCGGCATGAAGAAAAAGTCCTTGGCCTTATCGTTGCCGAGCGGCATTTCGCCGTTGTTGATTCTGTGCGCGTTCACAACAATGCGGCTTTCCTCCGCCTGGCGGAAAACCTCGCTCAACCGCACTGCCGGGGCAGCCTCGCTGTCCAGTATGTCGCGCAGCACATTTCCCGCACCGACGGACGGAAGCTGATCCGCATCGCCCGCAATTATCAGGCGCACGCCTTTGCGCATGGCTTTTAAAAGCGCGGAAAAAAGCATAATGTCAACCATGCTCATCTCATCGACGATTACAACGTCGCAGTCAAGCGGATTCTGCTCGTTTTTCGAAAAACGCTGCTCTTCGCGTTCGCTCATCTCAACGCCGAGAAGCCGATGCAGCGTTTTTGCTTCCTTTCCGCACGATTCCGAAAGCCGCTTTGCCGCCTTTCCCGTTGGGGCGCACAGACTCACGGCGAGTTTCTGCTCCGTGAACATATCAAGCACAAGGCGCATTATTGTCGTTTTTCCCGTTCCGGGACCGCCCGTTATAACAACCGCGCCGGAGCTCATCGCGGCATGAACGGCGGATTTCTGCGCTTCCGACAGTGTGAGCGCGTGCTTGTCCGAGTATTCTTTTATAAATTCATCCGTTTTATCCCTGTCATATTCAAAATTCTGCGCGCACATTTGCGCAAGACGCTCCGCGGTGTAAAGCTCGGCATTATAAAGCGAAGCAAGGTATGCATAGCTGCCGTCCTCAATAATGCCGCAGTTCCTTTTTAACTCGGCATATGCCGCAAGAACCTCCGACTCATCAACTCCGAGCGTTCCGACGCATCTGCTGACGAGCATTTCTTTTGGAAAACAGGTGTGCCCGGCAAGCGACGCTTCGATAAGAACATATTTTATTCCGCTTGCAATCCTTGCCGGATTGTTTGACGGGATTCCCATTTCCGCCGCAATGCGGTCCGCCGTTTTAAAGCCTATCCGTTCCATACTTTCGCAAAGTATGTACGGATTCTTTTTTATCAAATCCTCCGCGGTGCTTCCGAACCGCTTGTGTATGCGCAGCGCGGTTTTCACGCTTATTCCGTACCCTTGAAGAAATATAACCGTCTGAGCAGCCTCGCGCCGCATGATGAACGATTCCGAAATTTTCATCGCCCTTTTCGGGGAGATGCCGCGGATTTCCGAAAGCCGCTCGGGATTTGCCGCAATAACGCTCAGCGTATCCTCGCCGAACCTGGCAACAAGCTTTTTCGCCGTTGATTCACGCACTCCGCTCACCGCGCCGGAGGAAAGGTATAAAAGAATCGAAGCTGCTTTCTGCGGCAGCTTTTTTTCAACGGTTGCCGCGCTGAACTGCTCGCCGTAATCGGGATGATTGACCCATCTCCCCGTAAGGCGCACTCCTTCGCCCGGAGCAATAAAAGGCATGTGACCGCAAGCCGTAACAAGCGATTTGTTACAGTTTATGTCACACACCGTATATCCGTTATCTTCATTCTGATATATTACCTCGTATATTTCACCCTCAATGGTTTCAAGCTCATTCGTCATTTTTTTTACCGCCCGTGTAAATAATAATTGCCGCTTTTCCGCAAAGCAGCCTGTCAAGCTCTTTTCGGATTTCGCCCCCGTCGGGCAACTCCTCCGCTCCGCTTTCAATAACTGTCAGCGTCATGAAAAACACTGCCGCCAGAGCCGCAAATGCGAAAAAAATGCTCATAAACCGTCACCCCGATATATTATATGAATATCGGGGTGCGGCGGTTACATATCTGTCAGCCGTTTGCGTGTTCGGCTGCCTTTTTTTTCAGTACTTCCGTCATATTGAGTTTTTCCCAGGGAAGATCAATGTCGCTCCGTCCGAAATGTCCGTATGCGGCTGTCTGCGCATATATCGGTCTGCGCAGGTCAAGCGTTTTGATGATTGCCGCCGGGCGCAGGTCAAAGGTTTCATTAACGATTTCCGCAAGAACATCGTCACCGAGCTTGCCGGTTCCGAATGTGTCAATCCGCACTGAAACGGGATGCGCAACGCCGATTGCATATGCAAGCTGAAGCTGACATTTATCTGCAAGCCCTGCCGCAACAATGTTTTTCGCAATATAGCGCGCCATGTAGCACGCGCTGCGGTCAACCTTTGTCGGGTCCTTACCGGAAAATGCGCCGCCGCCGTGCGGAGCATATCCGCCGTAGGTGTCAACGATGATTTTTCTTCCTGTCAGCCCCGAATCGCCCTGCGGCCCGCCGATAACAAACCGCCCTGTGGGATTAATGAAGTATTTCGTGTTTTCATCAAGCATTTCAGGCTCGATAACGTATTTTATAACGTGCTCGATCATATCCTTTTCAATGCGTTCGCGGCTCACATCGGGCGTGTGCTGCGTTGAAAGCACAACCGTGTCAATCCGCACGGGCTTGCCGCCGTCATATTCAACCGTGACCTGCGTTTTTCCGTCGGGGCGCAGATAATCGAACATTCCGTTTTTCCGAACCTCTGCAAGCCTTTTCGCCATCTTCTGCGCGTAGTGAATGGGAGCAGGCATATATTCCTCGGTTTCATTCGCTGCATAGCCGAACATCATCCCCTGATCGCCTGCACCGATGTCAAATTCGCTGTCATCGCCTTCCTTTGCTTCAAGCGATTTGTCAACACCCATCGCAATGTCGGGCGACTGCTCGTTGAGCGTGTTCAGAACGGCGATATTGTCATAATGAAATCCCATCTGCGGATCGGTGTAGCCTATTTCGCGGACGGTGTTGCGCACAATCGCGCGTATATCGCAGTAATGCGATGTTGTAATCTCGCCGAAAACCATAACAAGCCCGGTTGCGGCGCAGCATTCGCATGCAACGCGCGCATTGGGGTCATGTGCGAGAATATCGTCAAGCACAGCGTCCGATATACGGTCGCAAACCTTGTCGGGATGCCCCTCCGTAACGGATTCCGATGTAAAAAGCTTTTTGTTTTCATTCATTTGTATGTCCTCCAATAGATAGTTTTATAATTTAAAAGATAAGTCCCAGAAGTCCGTATGAAACCGCCAGCATAATCACCCCGGCGCCGAGAACTCCGCACAGGATTGACAAAAACGCGTCACGGAAGCGGAAATCAAGAAAGCTTGCAACAAGCGCCCCCGTCCATGCGCCCGTACCGGGCAGCGGAATTGCAACGAACAGGAAAAGCCCGAAGCTTGCATATCTCGTAACCTTTTCACGGTTCTTTTCAACGCGGCTTTCAACAATGCGCGGAAACCATTCGAAAAGGCGCGTTTTTTTCAGATAGGTGCACAGCGGCGTTATCAAAAGCAAAATGAACGGCACGGGAAGAAGATTTCCCAGCACCGAAACGATAAACGCATGCAGCGGATTCAGACCGAGCGCGAACGCAACGGGAATTGCGCCTCTCAGCTCAACTATAGGGAGCATTGAAATTAAAAAGATGTAAACAAAATTGGCGCTTGCCGCGCTGAAGCCGAGCGCCGTAACAATTCCCGCGGCGAAGGTGTGCATTGCCGCTTTAATGCTTTCCGTCATATAATTCCTCCGATCAGCCGCAAAATATCGGCGTTTATACATATATATTAATAAAAAAGCCCGGATTTGTCAACAATTTTGCCTGTTTTTAATAACGTTTTTATTCTTTTGCGCCGCACAGTCTTGACAAATGCCTGTTATAATGATAGCATTTCTCTTATATTCAGCGTTTTATGCGTATTTTTAAGGAGGATAATCATGCTGCATAACAATCTCGGAATCAATGAAAACGGTCATCTCACCTTTGCAGGGCAGGACTGCATCGCCCTTGCCGAAAAGTACAAAACGCCGCTTTATCTTGTGGATGAAGACCGCGTAAGGCAGAATTGCCGTACCTATATCGATGCAATGAAAAAACATTTCGGCAGCAATTTCGCCGTTCTGTATGCAAGCAAGGCGCTGTCCTTCAAGGAAATTTACAGAATCTGCGCCGATGAAAATATGGCTGCGGACGTTGTGTCGCTCGGGGAGGTTATGACGGCTTATAAAGCGGGTTTCCCGATGGAGAGAGCGTATTTTCACGGAAACAATAAAACGGATGAGGAGATAAACGGAGCAATGGATTGCGGCGTCGGCTTTTTTGTGGCGGACTGCGCGGAGGAGCTTGAGCGGATTGACCGCTTTGCCGCGGAAAGAAAAATCCGCCAGAAAATTATTCTGCGCATCACCCCCGGAATTGACACGCACACCTATGAAGCGGTGCGCACCGGTCAGGTTGATTCAAAGTTCGGCACTCCGATTGAAACGGGGCAGGCGATTGAAATAACAAAATATGCGCTTTCCCTTGAAAATCTTGAGATTATCGGCTTTCACTGCCATGTCGGTTCACAGGTGTTTGATTCAAAATCATTCTGCGACAGCGCTGATATCATGCTCAAATATATTGCCGATGTGCGCCGCACAACGGGGTACACGGCTTCGGCACTCAATCTCGGCGGAGGCTACGGCGTTCGTTATACCGAGGATGATCCGCATATTGACATTGCAGAAAATATCGGACTTGTGGCGCAGCATATTAAAAACAGGTGCAAAGAATTTGACATTCCCGTGCCCTGCATAATGCTTGAGCCGGGCAGAAGCATTGTTGCCGACGCAGGTATCACGCTTTATGAAGTCGGCAGCGTTAAAACAATAAAGGGATATAAAAGCTATGTTTCGGTTGACGGCGGCATGACCGACAACCCGCGCTATGCGCTTTACAAATCGCGCTACAGTGCGCTGATTGCAAACAAAGCAAACGAAAAAGCAGGTTTCAAGTGCACAATCGCCGGGAAATGCTGCGAAAGCGGCGATCTGATTGCGGAGGATATTATGCTGCAAAAGCCCGAGCGCGGAGATATTCTTGCGATCCTGGTAACAGGTGCGTATAATTACTCGATGGCTTCGAACTATAACCGTGTTCCGCGTCCGCCGATTGTTATGCTTAAGGGCGGGGAAAGCCGCGTTGCCGTTCGGCGCGAAAGCTGTGATGACCTTATGCGCAACGATTTGTGAGGTGCGCCATGCTGATTGATTTTCACACTCATATTTTCCCCGACGCGCTTGCCCGCGGGGCAATTCATTCACTTGAATCGGGGATTGAACGGGCACAGGGACATTCTGTGCTTAAACCGAAAACGAACGGCACAGTGCAGGAGCTTAAGGCTTCTATGAAGGAAAACGGCGTTGATATAAGCGTTGTTATGCCGATTGCAACAAAGCCCTCGCAGCACAAAACCATAAATGCATTTGCCAAGGAAATAACGTGCGATGAAATAATTTCGTTCGGAAGCATTCATCCGCGCGCCGAGGATTGGAAATCCGTTCTTTCGGAGCTTGCGGAAAGCGGCTTCCGCGGAATAAAGCTGCACCCAGAATTTCAGTCGTTTTATATTGACGAGCCTGTTTCGGCGGAAATTGTGAATGCAGCGCGTTCACTCGGCATGCTTGTGACGTTTCACTGCGGCAGCGATCTCGGCTTCAAGCCGCCGTTCCATGCAACGCCGCAGCGCCTTTGCCGCCTGCTTGAAAAAACGGAGGGTGATAATATAATTGCCGCGCATCTCGGCGGCTTTGATATGTGGGACGATGTTTCAAGGTATGTTGCAGGTTCGCCCGTGTATATGGATATTTCTATGACGCACGGCTACCTTGCACCCGAAAAATTTACGGATATTGCGCGCAGACACGGCGCAGACAAGCTGCTTTTCGGAAGCGACAGCCCATGGCAAAGCCCGTCGGGATCATTAAAAATGCTTGAAGAATCAAACCTTTCGGAGGACGAAAAGGAAATGATAAAATATAAAAATGCGGAAAGGCTTTTGAAAAAATGCGTTTTGATAAGCTGATAGCGGACAGCGCCTCGCTGACGAGGAACGAGGCGCGGAAGATAATCAAATCGGGAGCGGCAGCGGCAGACGGGGTTACAGTCAGGGATATTGCAAAAAATATTGCCCCGAATGCGGCGCTCACCGTAAACGGACAAGCCGTTTTTTACAGGAGGTTTGTTTATATAATGCTGAACAAGCCGCAGGGTGTGATAAGCGCAACGGAGGACAGGCACAAAAAAACCGTGCTCGACCTCATCGGAGACGGATATAAGCGCTTTGACCTTTCTCCCGTGGGAAGGCTCGATATTGACACGGAGGGCTTTCTGCTGCTCACAAATGACGGCGCGCTTGCTCATGAGCTTTTGTCGCCGTCGAAAAAGGTCGGCAAAACATATTTTGTCCGATTGGAAAAACCGCTTTCGGAGACTGCGGCAGCGGCTCTCGAAAACGGTGTTGATATCGGGGAATGCGTCACAAAGCCGGCACGGGTGCGCCGCATTTGTGAAAACGAGATTGAGCTTACAATCACGGAGGGAAAGTTTCATCAGATAAAGCGCATGGCCGAGCGCGTCGGCAACCGCGTTGCGTATCTCAAACGGCTTGCCTACGGAAAGCTTTTTCTTGACGAATCGCTTCCGTGCGGCGGCTTTCGCGAGCTGACGGAGAATGAACTTGAATTATTATATAACAAATGAACCGTGCGGAAATTTCCGCACGGTTCATTTGTTATAACAGATTGACAAAGACCGA
>OGMF01003641.1_pt1 | contig 11336 bp, 10 predicted proteins | sample 1572921 | NCBI WGS metagenome assembly OGMF01 (sample SAMEA2581919, study PRJEB24529) | metagenome | biome: Human gut stool | place: China | collected 2011
CGTCTTCAACGTCTTCACAAGGCTCTCTGCGAGTATGCATTGCCCATACAGAAAAGTGTCTTTCTGCTCATGGGAAGTGAAGCACAGTTTGCAAAGTGCCGTCAGAAAGCCGAGCAAATCATCGACTCGTCAAAGGACGATCTTCGGTTCTACGCCCTTCCGGAACGAGGCATCAAAATTGCTCTGGGGCAGGCACCGCTTCCCGATGGCATTTATCTATCCGAGTTTCCGGAGCTCTCTCAGAGCTGCTGAAGCTGAGAACTCCCAAGCTGGATCTGGAGGGATTTCATGCGTAAAATTGGACAGTTCATTGACAGCGGCTTGCTGAAAATATTTGATATCGATCAAATGCACAAAAATTCACTTTTTGCCCTTATTGGACATTGTCGCATTTAATTGATAAAAATGAAATATTTTCGGAAAAGTAGAGTCGGAAGACAGCCCTGATTAGAAAGGGATTGCGACGCCGCAAGATCCGTTCGAACATCTTGCGTCTCGGGGATGACAACGCCTTTGTTGCTATCGAAGTTCAGCTCGGCCATAGTCACCGTCCGTAGTAATGATGTTGATGGAGCCCGTAAGGCGCCTTGTGTCCTGATCTATTTCAAGCTCGATCGATTCAACTGATTCGACGCCCGGCACGGCCTCCGCCGCTTCGCGCAGTCTTCTTTGAATGGGCTTGCCGAGCTGATCAGTAAACCAATCGATGCCGCGTTCGCTTTCAAAGTAGAGATCGTTGGTGAAGCATCGGCAGTCGTTCGCTACGGCCTGACAGATCGCAGCGGTGCTTTGACATATGACGATCTGTCCCGCACTATCGATTTGAAACTCCCAGTTATCAGAAAGTCTTGGGGTATATGCGGTATGAGTCATGAATGCTCCATGATATAGTGCACCAAGCAAGTTAGATCCACGTGGCAATTGTGGCTCGTCGCAGGAGTGCACCGACGGTTGTTGGCAGGATCTAATATGAAAAGCTCGACTGTTCCAGGCTCTGTAGCTCCTAGCACTCCTGGCTGTCGGGCTTTTTGCTATGCAAAAGAAACTCTCATCGACAACGCTTCGCATCTCATTTCTGCAGAAGCTGAATCAAATTCCAGTTTCTTCACCTTGTATTCAAAGCCTCTATTTCCTGTGTTGCTCATGTTGTATGCGTAGTGGGTAGAGTCTTCTTTTTGATATGTCCTTCGAATATCAAGAGTTATTTGAATTTCTTTCTCTTGATATTGGAATTCGCTCTGGACAGTGCAAAATTCGCTACCTGAGTGATGACGCGACGAATGCGTCCATTTGTCGGAAGACAGCCCTGATTAGAAAGGAATTACGACAAGTAAAATAATTGATGAGTCACTCATCTGTTCATACCTAAACTCCCAAATAACTAGATCCTAACTAAAACGGAAAACAGTCTTCGGGAGTTTTGTTATCCCCAGCAGAGCCAGCAGATCCCGATGGCGTTTTGCGACAGTGCCAAGTACAAAGGCGTTGGTCGTCCGATGCTTATAAGCCTGCATGCACTGAAGCTGGGTAATGAGCTTGCGCATTGATTCTTCCGGCATTTTCAGATCCGGATGGACTGCATGCACTTCTCGTGCTTTGCTCAGCATGCTCATACGCAGAGCCTGAGCAAGCGTATAAACAAACAGTTTCCCTCGGTACGCGGCTTCCGTCGCTTCGAATCGTGAACCGCCGACTTCATTTTTGAGTTGATTGAAGCCTTGTTCAATGATATGGCGCTGACGATAAAGTTTCAGAGCGACAAACGGATTGGACTCAGCATTGCTGCGAATGGCTTGGCAGCCTTTGACCTCGACGGCTTCTTTAAGCTCATCGAACTTGATGCTCCAAACAGGTTCGTCGTCCTTAGCTCTACGGTTTTCGTAAAGAAACCGCTTGATCTTTTTCCATTGCACCGGGTCAATGAGCTTTGAGTTCTGCTCCTCCTGCTTCCTAACGAGTTCAGCCGCACTGCTTTTCACCCTTTTGACGGCGGCCTCTCCTTTTTGAGCAGCTTTTTCAATGGATTTCAGAGTTTCACTTTCGATCTCTCGGATCTTTGCCGCCCCTTCATTCTTGAGTTCAAGTGCTTTCAGAACATCACGATCCGTGTTCTCCTTCCATTCGTCAGGAACTGCAATCGCAGAGATCCCCAAGACAGGATCTTTATGTGCAATCGAATCGCACAGAGCCTGTTTGTGCCGCTGCAGGTGAGCTTTGACAGCTCCTTCTTTAAGGCTCAGAAACTGGATGTACTTCAAATTGAGGTTGATGGCCGTCTGTGTGTTGTAAATGCTCTGAAAGCCGCGATCTGTCACCAGAATGTTGTTGGTTAGATCCAAACCGGCAAACTTCATGCGCAGATAAATCTCCGGGAGAATTGTCTGATCGTTGATGGATCCGTCGTAGCTGCAGGCAAAGACCACATCTCCTGTGGCATGGTCGCATACCGTCATATAGTTGACCTGCCGGAGCTCCGGATTCTGTTTGGCATGTCCCCAAGCTGCCGCATTGATGGTGTTTGAATATGTGGAGATGCTCGTACTGTCAAAAGACAGAATAACGGGCGAGTCGCTGTGTTTGCACGCGCGGTCGTAGCGCAGTTTGTAGTAACGCTCAAGCTGCGGCTGCGTTATGCTTGAGAGCATTTCGGCTATTCGCCGGCCGTCAAGCGGCTGAACTTCAGGCAGCCAGACTTGCGGGAGCCAATCCTCGAAAGTCATCATTGCCCCGCCGCCGTCCAGCTTATAAACGCTGAGAGCGAACAGAATTCGTGCGGTTTGTTCGCCAAACACACTTCGAAGATCTTCGTAAATGCCGGTATTTTGGCCAAACTGCCAGGCGGCGTACGACACACCGATGCGCACGGTGTCACAGCTCCAGGAGATATCGGTCGATTCCGGCTTCTGCACAAAGGCTTCAGAGAAGTTTTCTTCAGAAATCAGTTCATGATCGCCCCAAAATACGGTTTGATGAGCGTATTGCGGGAACTTATCCACAAAGTTCTTTGAAAGCCGGATGGAACCATCGTCAAGCAGCCGGCCGACTTGTACCTTTGACTCAACGAAAGAACGTTTCTTCACTGAATCCCATTGATTACGGTAAGCCCTGATGTAAATGCGGCCGGCCTTGTCTTTGGAGGACATAAGCGCCCAGAGTTTGCCTTCGGAATCCAGTAATTTAGCCATGATAGATATGCATGAATAAGTATGTATCTATTATACATGAAATAAAAATTCCTGCAATCTCAACGTAAGAGAAATTGCAGGAATTTCAGAGTGAGCTAAATAACATTCAAGGCTGATTTGATGAGCCTCAACCCTTTAAAGATCTAGTACTCCGGGAGTTTGGGAAATAAGCCTGAAGATCAACACAGACCTTCAGGCTTATTAATTTTGACGAAGCCCTAATCAAAGGACAATAGTCACTTTATAGCCATACTTTTCTCAAACGCTTCGAGAGACATGCCAAGCGCTTTGGAGCGCTCCCACATCCAAATCAGAAGAAGTCGTTCGATCGTAACTTGTTTAAGCATTTCCCGATTGACATCAGGATAAAAGGCAACCGCCCCGCGCAGCGACTCAAAAAAAGTACGAATACAAATTACTCGCGCTTCAAGCAGTTCCCTCGGCACATTATCCATAGAGCAGGATGGATCCTGATGGATAAGTGCCACCACATGCTCAACAATGCGGCGGTTAGCCGCCACCATGATTTTGTGTACGCCTGGATTAACAAGTGCCTCCCCTGCTACAGAAATGGCTAGCAGCAGGCTGTCAGGATCCAGATATGCGTCGGCCATCAGCTCAAGATGCCTTCGCAACATGGATTTATAGTCCTCCTCTGGCAACGGCTCAATCTTTTGAGAAACAACCATAAGGAAGCGACTCTTTTCGCGCTCTACAAGCGCTTCAATAATCGCTTCCTTGTTTTGGAAATAGTTGTAGAGATTGCCAAGGCTCTTACCACTTTCTTTCGCAATATCACGCAGCTTTAACTGATGAAGGCCATTTCCCTTCACCAGTCGTTCTGCCGCATCAACGATTTCTCGCCGATGCTGTTCGGCAAGTCGCTCCGTCCGTTCCTGATCGGCAACGGGGCTCACTTCTCTGCGCCCTCAGTGGTTTTAGCGGGTTCAGGCAGCTCAGTACCACCGCCTAATACCTTGTAGAGCGTTACAAGACTGGATGCACGTGAGAGTTCAGCCGTAATCACAGCCTGCTGAGCAGATACCTTGGTACGCTGAGCATCAAGGACCTCTGTATAGGCCGCAGCACCGTGTTTGTAACGAGCACTGGAAAGTTCAAAAGCCTGTGAAGCCGCATCCGCAAATTCACGGCGTTCTTTGAGCTCCCGCTCGACCGTACCTTCAGTCGCAAGGGCATCGGCGACTTCTTGGAAAGCCGTCTGAATGCTCTTTTCATAGGTTGCAACAGCGATCTTTTCCTGCACTTCTGCGGAACGCAAGTTCGCAAGATTACGACCGCCAGTAAAGATCGGAATCGAAATGCTAGGCGTAAAGCTCCACAGCCCCGTATTCGCACCAAAAAGGTCAGACAAGTGAGCTGAAGCACTGCCAGCGTTAGCCGTAAGCGAAATGCTTGGGAAGAAGGCCGCGCGCGCCGCACCGATATTGGCATTAGCGGAAATCATGCCGCGTTCTGCAGAAATAATATCAGGGCGATTCAGAAGGACTTCACTCGGCAATCCTGCGGGCAATGTCGCTGGAAGAGTTGCGGCGAGCTCTACCCCAGAGGGCTGTAACTCATCAGGAACTTTAGAGCCCACGAGCAGTTCGAGTGCATTTTTGCTTTGCGCCACTGCGCGAACATAGGTAGTAATCGCAGCTCTGGCACTCGCCACTGTTGTGCGAGCTTGCTCGTAATCGAGGCGGCTCGCAGCACCATATTTGTAACTTTCTCCCACCAAACGGAAGCTTTCCTCTTGGCTGGCAAGCGTTTCTTTCTGTAAGGCAAGCTGTTCGCGGTTGGCGCCAAGAGTCAACCACGCCAGCGTTACTTCTGAAACCAATGTACCCTGCGTCGTACGCTGCGCATCTTCTGACTGCAAGTATGTTTGAAGCGCCTGCTCCGTCAAATTACGAACTCGACCAAAGAAGTCAATTTCATAACTTGCCATTGCCAAATCTGCCGAATAGGCATGCGTTGTGGAGTCCGTCGATTCGCGATGCGTTGTTGCATTGGAAGCTGCAGCAGCGACTGTTGGGAAAAGATCCGCACGCTGCACGCCGTAAAGTGCACGCGCATTCTCAACATTGAGCGCGGCGATGCGCAAATCGCGGTTATTGGAAAGCGCAAGCTCAATGACTTTTTTCAAGCGATCGTCCTGAATGAAGGTCTGCCATTTAGGCAGCTCTTCGCGCTTCAATTCACTATTAGCGTAAGACTCACCTTCTGGCCAGGCTTGCGCTACAGGCGCTTCCGGACGCTCATAGTCTGGCGCCAAATTCACACAACCCGCAAGGGCAAGTGCCGCCGCCAGTGGCATAAGAGACAGCATCTTCTTCATTTGTATTCACCTTCTGTCACAGACAGGAATTTCTTACATTTTGCTCTGTGAGTGCGGCTGCTGTTAAAGCCGCCGCACTCCGAAGTCAGAGGTATCAGGCCTGTACCGTCTTCACCGGCGCATTAGGCCCGCCGAAGATGCGATGCGCGATACGCGTCACGAAGACAAAGAATGCCGGTACCAAAGCCACGCAAAGGATCGTGCCCGTGATCATCCCGCCAAGCACGCCCACACCAATGGCATTTTGCGCGCCGGAGCCAGCACCGTGCGCAATAGCCAACGGCAGCACCCCCAGCCCGAAAGCAAGCGAAGTCATCAAAATCGGGCGCAGGCGCAGTTCGACAGCATGCAAAGCAGCTTTTACCACGTCTTCCCCTGCGGCAACCAGATCCTTAGCAAACTCAACGATCAGAATAGCGTTCTTAGACACCAACCCCATCGTTGTCAGCATGCCAACCTTGAAGTAAACATCGTTATTCATGCCAAGGAACAGTGTGAGCCCCAGAGCACCGACGATACCGCAAGGAATTACCAGAAGCACGGCAATAGGCACTGACCAACTTTCATAAAGAGCCGCCAAGCAGAGGAACACCACGAGAAGCGAAATGGCATAAAGCGCTGCTTCCTGCGAGCCAGCCTGACGTTCTTGATAAGAAACGCCGTTCCATGCAATTGAATATCCTTCAGGGAATACCTTTGCGGCTATCTCTTCAATAGCTTGCATCGCCTCACCAGAAGACACACCAGCAGCAGGACTACCCTGAATATTCAAAGCCGCCAAACCATTGAAACGCTCCAGACGAGGACTCGAATAGTTCCATTCGACTTCAGCAATAGTCGAGAGTGGAACCATCTCACCCTTGCTGTTACGAATGTGCCAGCGATTCAAATCTACAGGCTGCATGCGTGAAGATGGCACACCTTGGACCCACACTTCTTTAATACGACCACGATCAAGGAAGTCGTTGACGTAACTGCCGGCCAACGCCGTAGAAAGCGCGGAGTTGACTGTAGCAATATCAAGTCCGTAGGCCGAAAGCTTCTCGTTGTCGAGCTTCAGATGCATCTGCGCCGTATCGTCCATACCGTTGTGACGAACCATCGTCAGACGAGGGTCCTGATTTGCAGCCGCAAGAAACTTATTGCGCAGCTCCATCATCTTGGCATGACCAGCGCCTTTTTCGTCTTGAATATAGAAATCAAAGCCGTCTGCGACGCCCAATTCCGGCACTGCTGGCAATGGGAAAAGGAAGCTGCTGGCATTCTTGAATTCAGGAGACATCATGAATGCGCCCATCGCGCGTCGCTGAATAGCAAGTACGCTCTGATCGTCATTGGGTCGAGCACTCCAGTCCTTGAGCTTAACGAAGCCCAAGGCCATGTTTTGTCCGGAACCTGCGAACGAGAACCCGCGCACGGCGAAGAACGAATCTATATCGCGGGACTCCGTTTTTTCCAAGAATTTCTGGATACGAGTCACTTCGTGATCCGTACGTTCCATCGTCGCGCCCTGCGGCAATTGCACCTGCATCAGCGCTACACCCTGATCCTCACCCGGCATGAAGGCCGTTGGAGTTTTCATGAAGCCCCAAACCATGCCCCCCACAACGAGTGCATAACAGACGACGAGCAGCAGCGGATGATGAATAAATCCGCCTACACCGTCGCGCACTGCAAAAGTAAGCGCTTCAAAGCCGCGGTTAAACCATCCAAAGAACCCACCTTTGCCCATATGCTCATCATGGTCAATGGGCTTCAAGATCTTGGCGCAAAGCGACGGCGTCAATGTCAGTGCAATGATGACGGAAAGCACCATTGCAGAAACAATGGTGATCGAGAACTGCCGATAAATCACGCCGGTAGATCCGCCAAAGAAGGCCATCGGGATAAACACAGCTGACAGCACCATTGCAATGCCAACCAATGCCCCAGTAATCTGCCCCATTGATTTCACTGTTGCGGTGTACGGATCTGTTCCGTCCTCACGCATCACACGTTCGACGTTCTCCACTACCACAATAGCGTCGTCAACCAACAGACCAATTGCCAACACCATGGCGAACATCGTCAGCATGTTAATTGAGAACCCCGTAGCAGCAAGCGTGCCGAAGGTGCCCAGAAGCACAACTGGCACAGCGATCGTCGGAATGATCGTTGCACGCCAATTCTGCAGGAAGAGGAACATAACGCAGACCACCAGAATAATGGCCTCAATCAGCGTCTTCACCACTTCATGCAGAGCCGCGCGAACGAAAGGCGTCGTATCGAAAGGAACGACGACCTCAACGCCTTGAGGCATCAAACTCTTCAATTCCTCTACTCGTTTCAGTACCGCAGCCTGCGTTTCCAAAGCGTTCGAACCAGAAGCCAGCTTGATGGCCATACCCGAGGCTGCATAACCGTTGAAAGTACCCAACGCTATGTAGTCCTTCTGATCCAGTTTTACTTCGGCAACGTCACGCAAATAGACATTTGCGCCTTCCTCTGTCACCTTTAAGAGAATATTGCGGAAATCTTCGGGAGTCTCAAGCAAACTCGATGAAGAAATAGTCGCCGTAAACTCCTGCTTGCCGTCAGTCGGCTGTGCAGCAAGACTGCCGGTCGAAACCTGCATGTTTTGTGCGCTGATCGCCGACGTAATATCTGACGGATTGAGCTTGTACTTAACAAGTTTGTCCGGATCAAGCCAGACGCGCATGGCATAAGACGCACCAAATACTTGAGCTTCACCCACACCGCTCACACGCGCAAGCGGTTCCTGAATGTTCGAGGTCAGGAAGTCGCCCAAGTCAGCCGTCTTGATAGACGGGTCCTTACTCACAAAACCAACCACCATCAAGAAATTGGCAGAGGTCTTCTGAATCGTGACGCCGAGCTGTTGAACTACCTGCGGCAGAGAAGTAAGAGCAGTTGAGATCTTATTCTGCACCTGCACCTGCGCCATATCGGGGTTGGTGCCAGTTTCAAATGTCACCGTGATACTTACGCTCCCCGCGGAATCCGAAGTCGACTGCATATAGAGGTAGCCGTCGAGCCCTGTGAGGTTCTGCTCAATCACCTGCGTTACGGTATTTTCAATCGTGCTCGCAGATGCACCAGGATAAGTCGCGGTGATGCTCACTTGAGGAGGAGCGATCTGAGGATACTGACTCACCGGCAGCGTCGAAATCGACAGGATACCGGCTAGCATGATGATGATCGCGATCACCCAAGAAAAAACTGGGCGGTCAATAAAAAAACGCGAAAACATGAATCAGCGTCTCCGGGGTTAGAAGAGCGGCTTGCCTTCGGGAGCCGATTTGGGATCGTATTCTTTTGGGGTCACAACTGCGCCCGGCGCTGTACGTTGAAAACCTTCAAAGATCACACGGTCACCCGCCTGGATACCGGAATCAACAATCCAGAAAGTGCCTTGCGTTTGAGTGGCAACAATATTGCGACGCTCGACTTTATTGTCCTTATCAACGACATAAACGTAAGTATTGCCGCGCGTATCACGCATGACAGACTGCATGTGTACAAGGATCCCGTCCGGACGCAAGCCTTCAACAAGATTGGCTCGGACAAACATACCTGGAAGCAGAAGACGGTCAGGATTGGCAAATTCAGCACGCAGACGCACAGAGCCAGTACTTTCATCAACCTGTACATCCGTAAAAGTGAGTTTGCCCTTTTGAGCGTATTTCGATCCGTCTGAGAGAATAAGCTCTACTTCAGCAGCTCCCTGAGTATCGGTCTTAAGCGTGCCTGCCGCAATTTCACGCTGAATGCGAAGCATGTCGTCGGCAGTCTGTGTCACATCAACATAAATCGGATCGAGCTGCTGCACCGTCGTAAGAGCAGTTGTCTGATAAGCCGACAACAGCGCGCCTTCCGTAAATTCTGAACGCGACACTCGACCAGAAATAGGCGAGCGAACCTTCGTATAGTCAAGATTAATCTTGGCAGTCAGTACAGCAGCTTCCGCAGCTTTCACGGTTGCTTGAGCAGTCTTCATGGCTGCCTGTGCAGCATCATCAGATTGCTTAGAAACAGCATTAGTTTTCACAAGTTCTCGCGAGCGCTTAGCATCTGCTGCTGCTTGCGTAAGCTGAGCGCGCGCTTGCGCAAGCGAAGCTTCTGAACTTTTCAGCTGAGCTTCATAAATGGCCGGGTCAATCTGATAAAGCGGATCACCAGCCTTCACTTCCTGCCCTTCTTTAAAAAGACGCTTCTGCAGGATTCCATTCACTTGCGGACGAACTTCAGCAACAGTGTAGGAATTTGTCCGACCGGTGAGTACCGTCGCAATATGCAGAGGTTCGGCCTTAGCCGTTACCACAACGACTTCCTGAGGAGGCATTTGATGCTCTGCGGCGATGGCAGAGCTGACGAATGTATTTTTTTCGCAGCCCGTCAAAAGCACAACCGCACTGAGCGCAAGGCCTATCGCAGCATGAAGCGTTTTTTGTTTCAACAACATTCTCAATTCAACCCGACTTGACTGATCCATGGAGCTTGGTTTGTGCAAATGAACATGCGTTCACTCTGAACAAGAGTTCAGAATTATAGCATACAAAAACAGTATGCGGGGTTTTTCTAATACTCCTCTTTTATGCTTCTTCGCCAAACCCAAGTCCGTTCACAGGTAGAATTACCTAGTTTGAAAGCTCTATTTGCACTTTTTTGCAAAAGCTTCATCCTCAGCGGCGTCAGCTTCTGCGAACTGAACACCGTGTTGCTTTATTCCGGGAAGCCGGAGCCATGTTCGAAGCCCTCCATTTTCAATATTTCCTCGGCGGTCTCGTCTCGCTCATCACCATCACGAATCCGCCATCCAAAATGCCTCTCTTCATCAGTCTTACACAAGGCATGAGTGAGGAAAGACGGCGTCAACAAGCTAATTGGGCTGGCATTTATGCTGCAGCCATCATGCTGGTGAGTCTTGTCTGCGGCAATGTACTGCTTGCGTTTTTTGGCATTTCGTACGGTGCGATGCGCATTGCAGGCGGTCTCGTTGTCGCAGCGATTGGCTATCAAATGCTTTTTGGAGGTAATTCTCCGAACAAAGCGCCGATTGTTCGCCGCGACCGCGAGGACTATGCTTTTTTCCCCATTGCCATGCCGGGTATCGCGGGTCCCGGTACGATCGCTGTGGTCATCGGATTTTCTACAGAAATTGCAGAGCTCCCGGGCTATATCGATATGGCTATCGCTTTTGCATGGACGGCGCTAGCGATTCTGTGCGCAACCAGTCTCTCATGGTTCATCATGCGCTATTCCGATGTCATTTCAAATCGCCTTGGCCCCTCTGGAACTCTCGTCATCGGTAAGCTGATGGGGTTTCTGCTGATCTGTATTGGCGTTCAGTTCGTCGGATCTGGCATCCGAACTTTCATCGCCGGTGGCTAACTTCAACTTGAATTCAATAAAAAAGACCCCTTGGAAACTTCTTTATTCCAATAGGGTCTTTCTTTGAATTCCAACCAGCTTATTCCACTGTCACGCTCTTAGCGAGATTCCTTGGTTTATCGACATCCGTCCCGCAAACGAGAGCGGCATGATAGGCCAACAATTGGAGCGGTACGACGTGCAGAATAGGAGAGAGCATGCCGTAATTTTCCGGCAAACGAATGACGTGCACTCTTTCCTCAGAGGTGATGTTGCTATCCCCATCGGCAAAAACATACAGTTCGCCCCCTCGGGCACGGACTTCCTGCATGTTGCTTTTAAGTTTCTCCAGAAGCCGATCATTCGGCGCGACCGTTACAACCGGCATATCCTCATCCACGAGTGCCAATGGGCCGTGCTTTAATTCACCTGCTGGATAC
>OGMF01003651.1_pt1 | contig 11306 bp, 14 predicted proteins | sample 1572921 | NCBI WGS metagenome assembly OGMF01 (sample SAMEA2581919, study PRJEB24529) | metagenome | biome: Human gut stool | place: China | collected 2011
GACGCTCTTCCGATCTCCAGCAGCCACACACCGCCCACCACCAGCCCCACAAGGGGCAGGCAGCAGATCATTTTGCTGCGGGCCTTCTCGTTCCATAGCTTCAGCGGACAGGGGATGGCCAAAAACATGCCCCACGCCATGAAAAAGCCGTATATCCAGTCAGACACGGGGCAGTTCTCCTTTCCACAGGTGGGGCAGGCCCGCCGTCATCTCACATACCACGTCAAATTCCGCTGCCAGCCCTTGACAGATATCCGCCAGGCCCCGAACATAAACTTCCGTCCAGTCCCGGTAGTCCTCGCCGCCGTGCCAGATATCGTCGCACACGGCGATGAAGTGGGCGGGGTAACGGCTGATATCCAGCAGCTCCCGCAGTACCCGATTTGCTGCGCCGGCGTCCGGCGCGGGACCGGGGAACATCTGCTCCGACAGACAGGCAGTGACGCTGTCGAACAGCACCGTACCGTGCCTGTCCAGTGCCGGTAAGGCGGCGGGCAGATCGAAGCTGCGCTCGACGGTAATAAAATCCATGCCTGCCCGATCCGCCACATGGCGGTGGATACGTGCCAGGTCCTCATCGTCATGGGGGGTCATGGTGGCCCAATAATACCGAGGTGCGTCCCCGGACAGTGCGGCGGCCAGGCGTTGGGCCATGGTGCTCTTTCCGCTTTTTCCGCCGCCGATCAGCAGTATCCTCATGGCTTGTCCACCGTAAAGCTGTCGCCTGCGCGTATTTCGTCCAGATAGTCATCCTGTATGGCCGCCTGGGCAAAGGTGGCCATACCGGCCATTACGCCGCAGGCCCCCTCTAACACCCGGAACAGCAGGGGACACCCACTGCCCTCACCCAGCCGCATTCCCAGATGGAGGCAGGGCTCCAGCCCCAGCCGGTCTGCTGCCAGGCGGTAGCCCACCTCATAGGAGTCGTGGGACAGAAACAGATAGTCCCGCACTTCGGGGCACAGCGTAACGGCACACAGTGCGGCCACAACGGAGATGAAGCCGTCTACCGCTGCCGGTATGCGCTCACGGGCACAGCCCAGGAAAGCCCCGGTCATGGCGGCGATATCCAGCCCGCCCACGGCGCACAGCACATCCAACACATCGTCCTTGTCAACAGCCCGACGCGTCAGCGCACGGCGCAGCACGTCCTTCTTGCGGGCGAAGCCCTCGTCTGTCAGTCCGCCACCCCGGCCGGTGACGACCTCGATGTCCGCACCGGTCAGCGCGGACAGTACCGCGGCGGAGGTGCTGGTGTTGCCGATTCCCATCTCGCCGATGCCCAGGGCGGTGATACTGTCGGCTCTGGCGCGCGCCGCCTGCTCCATGCCGGCGGCCATGGCGGCAAGTGCCTCCGGCCGGGTCATAGCGTCCTCTACGGCGATGTTTCCGGTGCCTCGCCGGATCTTCCGGTCCAGAATGTCCACATCCGGCACATCACCGGCAATACCCACGTCCACGACGGCCACATCGTCGCCGAAGGCGGCGGCCATGGCGGACATCCCGGTCCTGCGCCGGGTCATGTTGATGGCCTGCTGCAAGGTCACGGACCGGGGCGCGCAGGACACGCCCTCGTCCACCACGCCGTTGTCGGCGGCAAACACCGCCACGCGGCAGCTGTCCATTTTCGGGCATACCTGACCGGTGATACCCGCCAGACGGATGGATATGTCCTCCAGCGCGCCCAGACTTCCCGGCGGTTTGGCCAGCTCTGCCTGCCGTTCCCGGGCCGCGTCCATCACCGCCCGGTCTGCCGGGCGGATGGCCTGTATATACTGCTGCAATGCTGCTTCTGTCATGTCGGTTCCTCGATATACCCCTGCGCCGCCAGCCAGTGCAGCGACGGCAGGGCGTTCTGATTTTCAATGGTGAATGTGGCCTCCGGCGCGGCCTGCAGCACCGTGTCGATGATCTGCCGCATGGGGATGTTTCCCTCTCCCAGCGGGGCGTGCAGGTCCGTATCGCCCTGGTTGTTGTGCAGGTGAACGTGCCGCAGCCATGGGGCCATAGGCACGATCCAATCCATGGGCGGCGTTTCGCTGACGCAGGTGTTGGCGTGGCCCACATCCAGGCACAGCCCCAATCGGGGATCGTCTATCTGGGCGGCGATGGACACCATTGTCTCCGGCGACGGCTCCATGACATTTTCCAGCGCCAGTGTCATGTCGGCCGGTACGTCCCGCAGGAATTCCCGCCAGAACCGCACCGACTGCTCCACATACCACTCCGGAAAGTAGACATGGGGAATAAAGCCTCCGTGGAATACCATGCGTCGTATACCCAGCGCCTGCGCTGCGTCCAGTGCCTGCCGGAACCGCCGCATGGCTACATCCCGGGCCAACGGATCGATGGCGCAGGGGATCAGCTCGGCGAAGGGGCCGTGGAGCCACAGACTGCTGATACCGTGTATTTCCTCCTGCGTCCGGGGCAGGGCGGCGGGATCATCCAGCAGAGGCGCATAGGAGAAGGCGATGGTCTCCAGTCCCAACTGCCACTGTCGGGCCAGCGCCGGGGCACAGCTGTCCATGCCGGAGATATGCAGTTTTCCTTGCAGCAGGGGTGAGGCCATGTTCCGCGCTCCTTTTGTCGTTCTGCGGGGTATTATAGCATGAGTCCCGCAAAAAGAAAAGCCCCATAGGGCAGCAAAAAACCCGCTTGCGCGGGCAAATATCTCCGGACACCATAAAGCGGAGTGCCGCTTGGCGCTCCGCAGATATGGCAGGAAGAGAAGATGAAAAAAGTTTTTTGTTTTTTGCACTATTAGGATATCGCGGAGATGTGAAAAAAATTCGGTTACAAATATTAAAATTCTGTGAAATCTTCAACAATGTCTGCCGAACGATTCGTATTCTCGGCGTTTTTCTCCCGAACTTCCCGGAAAAAGGTCTGCAAAACGTCGCGGCATTCGTCGCCGCACACATTGCCCACCAGCTGTGGCGGACGGGGAAAGCCCTCCATAAACAAATTCAGCACGCCGCCGCAGGCGCCCATCACCTCATCCCGGGCGCCGTAGTACACCCGCCGGATGCGGGCGTTAAGAATGGCTCCAGCGCACATGGGGCAGGGCTCCAGCGTCACATACAGGTCGCACTCGTCCAGCCGCCAACTGCCCAGCGCCGCATTGGCCTGGGCGATGGCCTCCATCTCCGCGTGAGAGACGGCGGCCTGCTTTTCCTCCCGCTGGTTGCGGCCGCGGCCCACGATCTCGTCATTGCGGACGATGACGCAGCCCACCGGCACCTCGCCGTGGACAGCGGCCTCCTGTGCCAGAGCGAGGGCCTGCTGCATGAAATATTCCTGTTCCATAGCTGTCCTTTCCGGGCGGACAGGCCGCCCCTGTTTGAAACCGGGCATAAATGCGTAAACTGGACGTACAATATTGATGTGGAGGGGAACCCTATGGCAAAGAAGCACAGCACAGACCCGACGCTCCGTGAACTGGAGCGTGAACTGTACAGCACCACCCAGGCGCTGAAGGAGGCCTATATCCGCTTTGACTATGTCTGCGACAGCGAGCTCATCGACGCCTGTATCTTCGAGATCAACGCCCTGAAAGCCCGCAGTAACTACCTGTTGCGCCGTATCAAGGAGCAGAATGGCCAGAGTGTGCCCTCCGGCATTCCGCACGCGGTGCCGGTGCTGAAGACAGAGCCGACCGTGCCGCCCTGTGTGGCTGCCGGCGCGATAAAGGGGGGAGAGGTATGTCCGTCATAGAGATCGTATTCCTGGCCCTGGTGGGCCTGTTCCTGCTGGTGGCGGTGGTGCGGCTGGTCCGCAAGCCGCTGAAGCTGGCGCTGCGGGTGGTGCTGAACAGCGTCCTGGGCCTGGGTGTCCTGTGGCTGCTGAACAGCACCGCCCCCGTCACCGGGCTGACGCTGGGCGTCAACTGGTTCAACGCACTGACGGTGGGTGTTCTGGGCCTGCCGGGGCTGGGGCTTCTGCTGCTGGTGAAGTGGGTGCTGGTGTAGTTACATAGGGAGGAAGGCTTCACTTTATTCCGTTCAACAGTCTGTTTGCTCGTTCAACAGGGAACTTATCCTCCATATCAGCCACCTCAAACAAACTCGATGGCAATTCTTTTTCCCCGACCAAAGCAAGGTATTCCTCAACGGCTCTGCGGTCGATCGTGATTTTTCCGTGTCCCGCCCAATGGCGATTGCTCTCATCTTTTTTCAAACCGGTGATCCAATACCTATCGCCATTTTCAACGTCTATGTAGTTTGAACTGCCGCCTATGGCCTTTTGAAAGGCGTGGTCATTAAAATAGACTGTCTTTCTGGTTTTTGAGGTCTTTACATAGCCGATCCATGCCGGGCCATCATCGGAATATCCTGATTTTAACTCAATATACATTAGATTCTTTATCATCGGAATCCCTCCAGACCTGATTTACGAGCCTCACAAGAGCCTCTTATTTCTCCATCGTATCCAGATCCCACCCATACAGCGGGTAGCGCTGCACGGCGCCGAAGAGCTTTTTCTTCAGATCAGGATAGCGCTGCTCCAGCTCCGCCAGCAGCTCCTTGATCTCCTGTCGGCGGCTGTGGCCGTCCATGGGGCAGGTGTTCTTCACCACCGGCAGCGCCAGCTTCGCCGCCATGCGGCGGATGTCCGCCTCCTGGCAGTACAGCAGCGGGCGGATCTGCGTGATGCCGCTGCGGTCGAGGTACGTCACCGGCTGGAAGCAGCCGATGCGCCCCTCAAACAGCAGGTTCATCAGCAGCGTCTCCACCGCATCGTCGTAGTGGTGCCCCAGCGCGATCTTGTGTATCCCCCGTTCCGTCAGCGTCGTATGCAGGCTGCCCCGCCGCAGCTTGGCGCACAGGGAACAGGGGTTCTTTTCTTTTCGCTCGTTGAACACGATGTCGTATACCGGTACGGAGATGCGAGTATAGGGAACGTCCAGCTGCGCGCAGTAGTCGGCCACCGGGGAGAAGTCCATCCCCGGCATACCCGTCTCCAGCGTGATGGCCTCCACCCGGAAGGGCTTTGGATAGAAGGCTCGCAGCCGGGCCAGGGCCGTCAGCGTCAGCAAGCTGTCCTTGCCGCCGGAGACGCCCACGGCCACGGTCTCTCCGGCTTCGATCATGTTGTAGTCCTCCACACAGCGGCGGACCAGTCCTAATATGTGCTGCACGGTCATGCCTCCTGAAAATGTAAATTGCGATTTGAGAAAACAAGAGTATAATTGAGAAAATAAGAGAAAACACAAGATGTTCATGCCGTAAATTAAATCGGTGTTGACAACACGCCAGCACTGTGGTATAAATAATTCTGCGCGCTGGGCGCGTTTTCTCTGCCCCTGCATTGTAACAAGGGCGCGTGAAAAAGTAAAGCATACATTATATAAATTGGAGGAAGATCACCATGTCCACTTTCATGGCAAATAAGGCCAACATCGAGCGCAAGTGGTACGTCGTGGATGCCGCCGGCAAGCCCCTGGGCAAGACCGCCGTCATCGTCGCCGACCTGCTGCGCGGCAAGGGCAAAGTTACCTATACCCCCCACGCCGACTGCGGTGACAACGTCATCGTCATCAACGCGGGCAAGGCTGTGCTCACCGGCAACAAGATGGAGCAGAAGTACTATCGCACCCACTCCGGTTGGGTGGGCGGTCTGAAGGAGACCAAGTACCGCATCCTGATGCAGGACAAGCCCGAGCTGGCTATGCGCGTGGCCGTCCGCGGCATGATGCCCCGCAACATCGTCACCAAGGATTCCCTGAAGCGTCTGCACATCTACGCCGGCGAGCAGCATGACCATGCGGCTCAGAAGCCCGAGCTGGTCAAGTAAGGAGGAAAAAGAGAATGTATCAGTCTAAGAATCCCTACAAGTACGGCACTGGCCGCCGCAAGTCCTCCGTCGCCCGTGTGCACCTGTTTGAGAACGGCACCGGCTCCATCACCATCAACGGCCGCAGCATCGACGAGTACTTCGGTCTGGAGACTCTGAAGATGGTCGTCCGTCAGCCCCTGAACGCCACCAACACCCTGGGCAAGGTGGACATCGTTGCCACCGTCGAGGGCGGCGGCGTGTCCGGCCAGGCCGGCGCCCTGCGCCACGGCATCAGCCGCGCCCTGCTGCTGGTGAACCCCGAGTACCGCGCCATCCTGAAGAAGGCCGGCTTCCTGACCCGCGATCCTCGTATGAAGGAGCGCAAGAAGTACGGCCTCAAGGCTGCTCGTCGCGCTCCCCAGTTCAGCAAGCGCTGATTTACCCTTTTATCGCACTTTTGCAGTTCTGCTTCGGCAGAACTGCTTTTTTATTGCCTGCTTCCCAGCTGGACTGGGGAGCGCGACTGCGCATGTCCGGCGGTTGCCCCGTAAGGGGCGAGCCGGACGCGCATTTGAATCCAGCTCAAAGCATCGCGCGCACGGCAAAGCCGTGCCAGCGATGCACCTCAGTTCAGCAAGCGCTAATCTACAACTTAAAAACGCTAAAAAAGCCCGGAAATACGCTATTTCCGGGCTTTTTCTATACCCAAAATTCTGCCTGAACTGTTCGGTTTTGATGGAATTTGAACGGAAATTTATGGGTTTACAGTGGTCAAATTACTGGTGGACAAGCCCATTTTGACCACCTGTGGGATCAGGGTCTCAGCCTGAAAGGAAAAGGACTTCTCTCTATGCTGCTCAGTTTGCCGGACACATGGAACGATTCGGTACGGGGATTACCCTCGATTACGCCGGATGGTGTAGATTTTGAGCTATGAAGCTATGGAACCTGTAGGCGATATCTGATAAAATAGAAAGTAAGAACAGTTCAACAACTCGAAATTTGAGGAGGTAATATGGTATGTGGTTAATATTTGCATTACTGTCTGCAATATTTGCAGCACTTACCTCTATACTGGCAAAGGTCGGCATAGATGGAGTCAACTCAAATCTTGCAACAGCTATCAGAACTGTTGTTGTGGTAGCAATGGCTTGGGGAATGGTATTTCTCACAAATGCACAGAGTGGAATTGCTGAAATCAGCAAAAAGAGTTGGATTTTTCTTATATTATCCGGGTTTGCAACGGGTGCTTCGTGGCTTTGCTATTACAAGGCATTGCAAGTGGGCGAAGCTTCAAAAGTAGTTCCGATTGATAAATTAAGTGTTGTTATTACATTAATTTTGGCATTTATCTTCTTACATGAAGAATTTACTGTAAAATCCCTGATTGGATGTATGCTGATTACAGCAGGAACATTGATAATGGTTTTATAAATCTCAGTTTGTAGACCTAAAACAGAATCCCGTTCCTTACAGAGCAGTCATGCGCTTCGGTGTCTGGCTGCTAATTTTTTGCGAAAGGGGAGCAGTATCGAATGAAGCTTGTATTAGCAGAAAAGCCCTCGGTTGCCTTGGATACGTTATAATCATAAAAGAAACGCCTCGAGACCGCACGGTTTCGGGGCGTTTTGTGCGGGGGCAGATAAATGAGATGAATGCAAGAATACTGTGAAGTGAAAGCTCTTCATTTTTCTTGACAAAACCTGCCCGGAGCGCTATCATGAACTCAACGCAGACAATGGAGCCTGGAGTGTGTTCACTCTGGGCTTTTTTCGTGTCTGGGATCGCTGCGGGCCAATAGAGGGGGCTCGCAGCCAGGAAAATGGGTGCTGACCCGGGCGGAATGGTGTCCGCCGGGCGGCCTGAGGAAAAGGAGCTTGGAAATGATGAACGGTAATGTGAATGGAATGACCATCCGGCTGCTGGGCTGCGCCCTGGCCATGCTGGTGCTGGCGGCAATGTCCGTTACCACGGGCAGCTTTGCAAAGGCTGCCGATGCGCACGATGCCGCACAGGCAAACCATGTGGCTGCGGAAGATGTCGTTTGGGAAATGAAATAAGCTCTTTTTACGGTGCAAGCAGAAGCACCCCGGGGCAATATCAGCCTCGGGGTGCTTTTTTGTGCCGTTATTTCTGCTTCAGACGGGTCAGGTACTGGTCGGCCTCAATGGCTTCGGGGGTGAAGCTGTTGTTCTCCCACCAGTTCACCAGCGCCGCTGCCACCGTGATGCCGGTGCTTACCAGCTGCTCCAGCTGTTCGGACTCGATGGGCAGCACGGAATGGCCGGTACAGCTCAGCAGCTGGTTGGTCAGGGCCAGCGCCAGCGCGGCGGTGCGGGCCATGGTAGAGGCAGAGATCTTGCAGGGCTTTTTCATAGAGGGTTCTCCTTTCTTATTTTGGTGGTAAATTTCAAATCGCTGGATGGGCCGCTCTCAGCCCGTCCAGCGGGCTTTGGTGCTGCGGGTGTCCAGATGTACCCAGCCGCAGGCGCGGCCTTTGCGGGGCGGGTAGCGCCCGATGCCTCCTTTGCCGGGCAGCAGGGTCTCAGCGTAGGCGGCGGCTTCCGCCACGCTGACGCCCTCCACCCGGAAATCAGCGGCCCGCCCGTACAGATGCTGGCTGTGGGGCGAAGCGCCGGGGATCGAAGCGTTGTGGGCGGCGGTGCGGAACCCGCTGGTAATGGCCACCGGACACCCGAAATGCAGACGGATGGCTTCCAGCAGGGCGGCCAGTTCTTCCTCCACAAAAATGGGGTCGGAACCATCCAGGCAGGCGAACTCCCGCACCCGGAAATGCGGGGTCAGGTGCAGTGCTCCGTCCCGGGCGAGGGAATAGGCTTTTAGGGCCATGGGACCTCCTCTCTATTATATAATGTATCTCATAATGTATCTCCCCATGGGGTTTGCCTGCGGCCGCAGGGCGGTGCTTCCCGGGTTTCTGGCCCGATTGTACCAGAGCGGCGGCCAAGGCGGAAGTGCATATTTTTTTATTACGTGTTTTTACGTTTCGGCATTTTGCTAAACGCCATTTTTAGCGAGAAATTCAAAAGAAATTCGGCGTTGATTTTTACAAAAAATCAGTGCCGAATTTGTGCGGAAATTGGCCGTTTGCGGTCGGTTTGCAGTCACTAAAGCGGGCTTTGAAACTGCAATTTTACCCCCGGAAAATCAAATTTAGATGTTAAAAAATTATGAACGAATAAGACAACTATTTTGTGCGAAAATCAGAAAGAAATACTCTAAAATAATATATTTCAGGGAAAACACTGTGCAAATTGCACAAAGAACTATGTCAAGCATCTAACAAAGTCCGGACGGCGGATTTGACAAATCGGGCTCAGTCTGCTAAAATAATGCCCGCTCAACGAACCAACAGACGTTGCAGCGTATAAAAATTCACAAAGATGAAGTGAAATTCCGTCCGAAGACGGCCCGAGCACAGGCGGGTACTGCCTGCGCGTGGAGCAATGGATGCCTGCATCCGGCTCCCGGAACCAAAATGATGAAAAGAGAGGAGTTGTCTCGTATCGCTTCCGTCAAATTTAAAAAAGCAATCACGGACTGCAGCCATGCAGTCTCTCACCGTGTGCTGGCGTTCTGCGTCATGGCGGCGTGCCTTGTGTTCACGCTGGCTGTGACCGCCGCGAATCTGCGCCTGACTTACGTCACCGACTCCCACGGTGCGCGGCAGGTGGTCCTCACCTCGGCTGAGAGTGACACGGCCCGCGTGATGAACCTTTCCGGCATTGAGGCCGAGAAAGGCGACAACGTCTACTACACTGCGTTCAGCGGCAACCTTGCTTCCCTGAACATTGAGCGCGCGTTCGCCGTCAGCATTCAGGCGGACGGACAGGAGTATTCCGTCAGGATGGCCGTCGGCACCGTGGCCGACGCGCTGGAGCGCGCGGGCATCACGCTGGATGCCGACGACTACACGGAGCCTGCCCTCAACGAGCTGGTCACGGTGGGCAGCAAGATCGTGGTGCACCGTGTGGATTATCAGGACAAGGTGGAGACCCAGACCATCCCCTACGATACCGAGTATGTCTACACCAGCCTGTACTTCCGCAACACCGGCCGCACCACCACCCTCCAGCATGGCTCGGAGGGCCAGCAGACCGTTACCACCCGTGAGCGCTATGTGGACGGCGAGCTGGAGAACAGCATGGTGGTGGATGTGACCACCACCGCGGAGCCCACGAACCATGTGGTCAAGACCTACGGCGCGGGCGCTCCCGTTTCGCCCCTGACCGGCCCGGACGGCACCACCAACCCGCCGTCCTCCTACAGCCAGGTGCTTACGGGCAAGGCCACCGGCTATTATTCCAAGAGCGGCAAGGGCTCGTCCGGCTTAGGCCTGGGCTATGGCACCGTGGCCGTGGACCCAAGTGTCATCCCTTACGGTACCCTGCTGTATATCACCTCCACCGATGGCAGCTTTGTTTACGGCTACGCGGTGGCCACCGATACCGGCATTGCCCTGCAGAACGGCCACATCCTTGTGGACCTGTTCTATGAGACCTACGCCGAGTCGGTCATCAATGGCGCCATCCAGGTCAATGTTTACGTTGTGAACTGAGCCGCTGGCAGCGCTGGTAAATTTTAAGAAAAAACATCCGTTTCTTTCTGTGCAATTTCCGCACAAAAAGGGACGGATGTTTCTTTTTTGTCCGGTTTCTGTCAGGTTTGCTGATATTTCTCGTTTAAAATTGGCGAGTTTGTATATATAAGAAAAATATTAAGGAAAAGATTATGGTACATTTTATGGAAAAAGCCTTGCAAAATCGGAAATAATTTTTTAATATAATAGAGTAAAAGGTATCAGACTGCCATCCGGCAGCCGATACGGGGAGGAGCGTTTATGAAACCGACTGAGGAAAAGATCCACAGCAGTCCATCGGACCTGCCTGTGTATTTGTTCAAGCAGGGCAATAACTGTGAAGCGTACCGCTACTTTGGCGCGCACATTGAGCAGCGGGCCGGGGAGACGGGCGTGGTATTCCGCGTCTGGGCACCGCATGCCGTGGCCATCAGCGTGGTGGGCGATTTTAACAGTTGGAAACCGGGAAGCCACCCGATGCGCAAAGTAGACGGCGATTCTGTCTGGGAGCTGTTCATCCCGGGCATGAAAGAATACGACGTGTACAAATACTGCGTCACCACCCGCGCGGGGGATCTGGTCTATAAGGCCGACCCCTACGCGTTCCACGCCGAGACCCGCCCGTCCAACGGCAGCAAGGTCTACGACCTGAACGGCTATGCCTGGCATGACGAGAGCTGGCAGGCCGCCCAGAAGAAAGCTGACGTGATCAACGGCCCCATGAACATCTACGAGATGCACGCGGGCAGCTGGAAGACCAAAGAGGGCAATGTCCCTTACAACTACTCGGAGCTGGCAGACCAGCTCATCCCGTACATCACCGAGATGGGCTACACCCATGTGGAGCTGCTGCCCGTCATGGAGTATCCGTTCGATGGCAGCTGGGGCTACCAGGTCACGGGCTATTTTGCCCCCACCAGCCGCTACGGCA
>OGMF01003653.1_pt1 | contig 11297 bp, 14 predicted proteins | sample 1572921 | NCBI WGS metagenome assembly OGMF01 (sample SAMEA2581919, study PRJEB24529) | metagenome | biome: Human gut stool | place: China | collected 2011
CCCCCGCGTTTTTGGTTCTTTTGACTCCAAAAGAACAACGCCGTCCGCGCCCGAACAATGCCTCCCGATGCTCATCGGTTCGGTTTTGAGCTATACCGTTTTAAAGGCAGCTGCCTTTGCCTTGTTACCCTAATTCAGCGCACACAGCAGCTCCTCCGCCGTGTACCAAACCCCCGGCTTCAGCCTCTCGCCGTCAACCACCGCCGCCGCAATCTTCACAATCCCGGCGCTCCCCGGGCTTTCCACCGCCGCGCCGAGCACCGCGCCGAGCTTTCCCTGCACCCTCGGCGCTTTCCCTCTCGCAATCGCAAACGGCAGCGCGTCCGCCTTTGCCGTCTCTTTGATTCCGTTTTGCGCCCTCCCCGGGTGCTTCGCCATGTATAAAAGACTCTCCCAAACAAAATCCTCCACCGTCAGCTCCTGCAAAAGCGTCAGCTCCGTGCATGAAATCTTGCTGTCCGCCCCGTCCTCGTTGATGTCTCCCTCCGCAAGCACAAGCCAGTAAACCGACTCCTCCATGTTCGGGTAGTATGTCAGCACATCCAGCGGATTTTCCGCGCAGTGGAATCCGTTCTTAACGCAGTTTGCCTCCTCGCAAACGTTCACGTCCGAAACGCTGAATTTGTGCCCCCTGCACGTCAAATCCTTGTTGAATCCCTTGTATGCAATCATTTTCCCTTATCTCCCTCTCGTCGGAAACACATGGTACGGGTACGCCGCATGTGTCTTTATATATTTGTCAATGTCCTCCTCGCTTATCCTGTAAGCCGTTCCGAATAAAACCGCTCTCAGCTGCTGCGAATAAATCAGCTTCCGCACCATGTTTTCATGAAGCTTCATCATCTCCGCAACCTCCTTGATTGTATAAAATTTCGGTATCGCCATCTCTTCAAGCTCCCTTTCCGTAATATTTTTCTTTACATCTTTTCAGCCGTATGCTATAATAACAAATGTAATATTTTTTCTTTTGCCTCCCGTTGCGGAGGCTCTTTTTTTATTTGCCCGGGCATATGCCTAAACAAGATCCGCAATTCCGCATTTCAAAACCTCCGAAATCTCTTTCGCCAGCGGCAGGCTCAGCGCTTTCGTCCCTCTCTCAATCTGGCACAAAAACGCCCTTGTCACACCGACCATCTCCGCAAGCTCCCCCTGCGTCAGCCCTCTCTTCATTCTCAGCGCCCTCAGATTCTCTCCGATACTCATTGACTTTCACTCTCCTTTGTGGTTTTATCGTGCGCGGTGAAGCCGTCGCCGTAGAATGAAGCGGGGGCAGCGGCACGACCGAGCAAGTAATCAACCGAACAGTCGAGGTAATCGGCTATTTTAGCGAGGCTGTCAAAAGCAATCGAACGACCGTGCAACATATGAGAAAAAGTATTTGAACCCAAACCGCAATCTTCCAATAAAGATTTTAAAGGAATTTTTTGATGCTTGGCATATTTTTTTATTAAATTCGCTACGTCTGGCGAATTATACAAAAATATTTCTGCCATTTTGTGCAACCTCCCAAACATAACATATATGGCGAAAATAATGTTGACAATCGCCATATATGGTGATAAACTGTTCCCATAGTTAATTACTAACTAAAATAAACCCTCGTCGAAGCATACAAAAAACAACAGCCTGCCCTAAGGCAAGCCGTTGATAAAATCCTCGGAATAGAAGCCGAAGAATATAATTTTTCCGGATCGGACCTTTCTCGCGCACGCGTTGCAGCGTTCGGCGGCGCACCTCAGCCTGACCCCAAGATTGATTATTCCGCCCTCTCCAAAGCCTTATCCGAAGATAATAAGGAGTAGCTAAACTATGAGAAGATTTCTTTCATGGATCGTATTATGCGTCATAACCTTGGTTATTGATATATTTTCCGCACTTGTTATGATGTTTGGCGGATACATATTGGATCTGATCGGGAAATTAAACGCTTTTTTCAGATTATTATTTTTCTCACAGCAGGCGGCACAATATTGTCGTTTCTCCTTTTGCCGGCGATCCGCGGTCCTGCTCTGACCGTCTGGGCGTCGGAATCGATCTCCCAAACAAAAAACGGCACTCGTTATGTTGTCTTTGCCGTTTTCATGCTCATATGCAGCATATTAAGAATATACTTCGATATGTTGCACCACGATTTTTCGCTCAATCTTCTTGTAATGTGTCTGTACTATATTCTGCTTATCGTCTGCGGTCGCGCCGCAGCATCTGAAAATAATTAATAAATTTTGTCGAAATATGTTATAATAAGGTTATCTTTTATATTGGAGGGTAATTTTATGAATAACTACAAATCGGCAAAAAATTTTATCAAAGCTTTTTCTCTCAAGCGCTGCCCCACTCTTGACGATGTAACCGCAATTTCCCAAAAGCAGGGTTTCACCGTCCGCCCTTTTCTTCCGTGGCGTGATTCCGATATAAACCTCATCCGCAGTCTTAACTGCGACGCTTCAATGCTCGGCCGCTTTGCCTTTTCCTTTTGTTCCGATTCCGTAAAATTCATTTTTGTTTTGCAGTCTCTCACGGAAGCCGAGCGCGTCATCGCAATTCTCCACGAAAACATACATATCTATCTCGGTCACCTGGGCAATAACTGCTCCGCCACCGTTTCCGAAGAAAAGCAAGTAACCGATATCCATGCAGCCATCGATTTTCTAATTTCAAAAAAACGGCGCACCGGAATATCGGTTTTGTTTGCCGCAATAATCTCCGCTGCCGTGTTTTTTTCCTTTTTTCTCTGCATTCGTTCCGCTTCCGACATAACATTTATGGTAACCCCCGGCGGAACGCACTACCACCGGCAATGGTGCGGCTGCGTTTTCGAAAAAACCTCCGCCTACGAAATACCCCCCTCCGCCGCACACCGCAATTATCTCCCCTGCTCTTACTGCAACCCCGATAAAAATTAATTATATTATTTATAAAGGAGTTTTTAACAATGAAAAAAATCTTATCAATCTTAACTGTTCTTTCTCTTATGCTCGCACAAACCGCTGCCGCCGTAGATTTCACATGTACTCAGGTGTACTATCCGATCTATATTAACGGTTCTCTCCTTCCGTCCGACAACCTTCCCATTCTTAACCTTAACGGAAGCACTTATGTGCCGCTCCGTAAAATTTCCGAAGGAAGCGGTCTATATGTCAATTAGAACAATGAAAATCAGAGTGTGAGCATTATAAACTCCTCCGCCGAGATTGCGCGTTATGCAGCTCTCGGTCTTGATCTCATGTATCTTTTCAAAGATACATATAACCAACTCCTGAATTGTCTCGAATCTATTTTAGCGGCAGATGAGCATAGCACCGCCGGGAGTAATTTAACCCAAATCGGATGGATAAATAATAGTTATGATATATTGAATGATAAATTACAAAAAATCGACAAAACAATAAGTTTAATTAAAAACGGTTCTGATGTCAGCTATGATGTGTTCCTCGAAATAACAAAATGCGACCCGGACGCCATGTATGCATCTCTATTACAATCTCGTCAAAACCTTGAGCAAATAAAGAATGCGGCTATCGGCTATTTGAACGGAAATTATACTTATCAGTATTACAGTAATATATATAATGCTTATTATGATTCAGCATCTAAAGGATTTTGGAACTCTTACGGTGAAACAGTATACAAAGTGCTTGATGATTGTTATAATATGATAAAGCCTCAAAATTAATTTCCCCAAACGTTTGGGATTTTCAAAGCCGCCGCTTCGGCGGCTTATCTTTCACTTTCCCGGAGGTTTTGCATATGAAAATAAAAAAACGCGCCGACGGGCGTTATCTCATAAATGTCCTTGTCGGGTACAGCGACAACGGAAAACCGAAATATAAAAGCGTGTACGGAAAAACTCAAGCCGAAACAATCCGAAAAGCAGAACAGATCCGTCTCTCGCTCGGCAACGGAACATATTGCTTTGACGATGGGATAACGCTTGCCGAATGGTCCGAAAAATGGATCTCCGTCTATAAAGCGAACGTTTCCTATAACACCCGCCGTTCTTACTCGGACGCGCTCCGCGTCCACATTCTTCCGCCTCTCGGCAGAATAAAGGTCAGGGATATAAAAAAGCTCCATGTGCAGCAGCTTGTCAATTCTCTTTTGTCTTCCGGTAAGCGCCGCACCGCGGAGCTGGTTCTGCTTGTTTTAAAGCAGCTCCTGTCCGCTGCCGCCGAAAGCGATATCGTTCCGCGCAGCGCAGCTCAAACCGTTCGTCTGCCGCAAAATAAAGAACGCAAGAAAAAAAGAGCGCTCACGGATGACGAAAAAAAGGCTTTCGTCTCCGCACCGCTCTCTTTAAAGGAAAAATCCTATATTTATCTTTTGTTATATTGCGGTCTGCGCCGCGGTGAAGCTCTCGCCCTTTTTAAAGACGATTTCGCAGACGGCAAGGTGAATGTATCAAAGAATCTCATTTTAAAGGATTCCGGCGAATCTGAGCTTAAACACAGCCCGAAATCTGAAGCCGGTAATCGTTCTGTGCCGCTGCCGTCCGCATCAGCCTCCGTTATAAATGATTATCTTCTCTCTCTTCCCGGAGATATTGTTTTCCCGAAACAGAAAGATTCTTCATCGCTTATGACGAAATCGTCATTCACAAAGTTTTGGAACGGAATCATAAAAAAGGTGCAGGAATTTTCTCCTGTCGGCGATGATGTAACTCCGCACCTTCTCCGCCATACATACGCAACAACACTTTTCGAAGCCGGAATTGATGTCAAAACCGCACAATACCTCCTCGGTCATTCGTCAATTCAAATGACAATGGATATATATACCCACCTCTCCGATAAAAAAATTGATGACGCCGAGGAAAAACTTAATGCATTTCTCGGCTGATTCCCTTTGATTTTCTGACTAAATTTTGACTAAATAATACCGATTTTGACTAAATAATCAGTATAAAATCACAGCACCGAAATGTACTGTGTGTTACCCACAACCCCTCGAAAAATAGGCAAAACCGCCATTTTTTCGGTATTTGCCCCACCCCGAAATTCTATAACTCTTAATCAGGGTGTCCAGGGTTCGAGTCCCTGATGGCGCACCAGTCGAAAACCGCTTCTTCGGAAGTGCTTTTTTCGTTGGTGTGCCATCCTAAAGGCGGCTGAAATTCCGCATCATAATGCGGTTTTCAGCTCGCAGGGACTTTGAGTGGCAAAACAATTCACAGGATTGTTTTGCTACACTCAAACTGATGGCGCACCAGTCAAAAACCGCATTATATAGCCATTTACGGCATATAATGCGGTTTTTGTTTTCGTTAAAATTCGCTGTTTGACTAAATTTTTCGTTTTTCCGCCCTCTTAAACGGCAGCATATTCTCCCCTTGACAACGTTATTGCTCCGGTGTATAATTTTGTATCAAATCCAAGATTGTTTAATAAGTCGGGCAATTGGAGCCCTACTCCCATGAACAATTCTTGGGTTTTATCCATGTATATAATTAAAAAAGGCTTGAAATTTTTGGCGTTATCTGTTATAACATAATCATAGATAAATGCGGCGCTTTTCGGGTGAAAACAACGATTGTTATGTCTGTTCCGTCAGAAGGGAGGCTTTAAGAATGAACATTGCAATATGTGATGACCAAGAAAACGAGCTTGAAAGTATAAGGCAGATAGTGTTTGAATATGCGAGAGCACATTCCGAGCTTTCGCTTACAGTCAATTGTTTCTTAAATCCCCTTGATATGCTGGATTTCATCAGCAAAAACGGTGTTCCGGATATTGCGCTGCTTGACATCTGTATGCCGGGGATTCTGGGAACCGAAATAGCAAAAGAGATTAAAAACAAAGGCGGAGACAACACGGATATTATCTTTCTGACGACAAGCTCGGATTTTGCCGTCGAAGCGTTTGCGCTGCATGTGAACGACTATTTAACAAAGCCGTTCACAAAGGAACGGCTTGCCGATACGCTTGACAGAGTGATTGAAAAAAGAGCAAGACGATTGTTTGTGCCCGTGACATGCGGAAGACAAATTCACCGCATTGACTTATACAGGGTGCTGTATACGGAATCCAAAAACCATAACGTTGAGATATATTTAAAATCGGGAAAAATAATAAAAACGCGGTCGAGCCTTAACGAGATGAAAAATTTATTTCATGAGATTAAAGGCTTTATATCGGTAGGAGCTTCGTATATTGTCAATTTAAGGTGCGTGCAAAGTATTCTCCAAACCGAGCTTATTATGATAAACGGGCAGAAAATACCTGTTCCGAGGCGGCTGAGAAACGAGGTTAAAGAACAATACTTTAATTTTTACCGTGAGGAGGCAGTGAAAGAATGATACATATGCTTGCGGTATGGGCATTGCTCGGTGTTTCTCACCTGTTCTGTTTTTGGGCAATGACCGAGCCAAAATATTCCGTGCGCAAAACAGCGCTCATCTATTCAATATTCTGCGCTGCATTTGTGTGCTTTGTAACGCTTTCTTATGCTCTGCTCGGAGACTCTCCGGGATATTATGCCGCCGCGTTTACGAGTACGATTGTTATGTCGCTGTTTGTCTTTATGCTGACCTCTGCCGACCCAGCCTGTAAAAAAATTTTTCTGTTCATCAGCTATGCGGATGTGTTCAGCATGTTCGTGTGTATTTCGCTTATACTATGCAGCATTTTTCTCAAAGGCGCATCGGAGCTCACGGTTTATTATGCAAGAAATATTATAAGAACGCTTTTGTTTATCCCGATGGCTTTGATATATATACGTTTTTTGCGCCCCTATGTGAGAGCTGTGCCGGGAAAGCACCGGAAAACGTGGTATTCCATATCGATTGTTTCGGTTTTATTCCTGGCGATATTTGCATTGTTTTTGGTAATATTTCATTCCGAGTACGGAAGCATCGGTAAATATATTCCGTTTTTTGCGGTTACCGTTTTGATTTACACAGCGATTTTATGGGTTATTTTCGGCACGATCCAATCTATGATAGACGAAAGCAATAACGAGCTGATAAGCCGAAAAGCAGAGTATTTGCAAAGGCAGCTTAAAACCGCAAAGGAAAACGAGCTGGCGGCAAAAACCGTCCGTCATGATTTCAGGCATCATAATCAAAATATTGCGTCTATGCTTAAGAGAGGAGAAATCCGTGAGGCGCTGAATTATCTGGAGCAGTACAACGACAGTCTTGACGCGGCGAAGCTGAACAATTTTTGCCCGAATATCACCGTGAACGCCATTCTGAACAGCTTTTGCACAAAAGCACAAAACAACGGGATTTCGTTTTTTGTCGAAGCTGACACAAAGGATACTGCGGCAATAACCGATATGGATTTTGTTGCGATTTTATCAAATCTTCTGGAAAATGCCGTGAACGGCTGCATTAAATGTAAATCAAGCGGCGAAATAAAGGTTAATATCCGAACGGTTGCCGATAAAACCGTTATTGTATGCAGCAATCCATGCATAAAGGACATTGACATAGAAAACAATATGATTAAAAACCGGGGAATCGGAATAGCAGGAATGCTTTCGGCAATACGGAAATACGACGGCGACATCAGGTACAGCCTTGATAACGATGTTTTAACCGCTTGCATAATATTAAATTCTTAGGGATATCCAATTGGCTCCCAAGCTTGACATAACGTTTAAAAGATGTTAAAATGAGGTACAATATATTTGAACGGAGGCAGAAAAATGGCTAACAAATATGCAGGAACGAAAACCGAAAAAAATCTTGAAGCGGCATTTGCCGGCGAATCTCAGGCTCGCAACAAGTACACATTTTTTGCAAGCAAAGCAAAAAAAGAGGGCTTTGAACAGATTGCGGCTTTGTTTCTCAAAACGGCTGACAATGAAAAGGAACATGCGAAAATGTGGTTTAAAGAGCTGTGCGGCATAGGTGACACGGCGCAAAACCTTGCTTCCGCCGCAGACGGCGAAAATTACGAGTGGACTGACATGTACGAGAATTTTGCAAAGACAGCCGAGGAGGAAGGCTTTACGGAGCTTGCGGCAAAATTCCGCCTTGTCGGAGAAATTGAAAGGCATCATGAAGAACGCTACCGCGCGCTGCTTGCCAATGTTGAAGCGGCAAAGGTATTCGAAAAAAGCGAGGTCAAGGTGTGGGAATGCAGGAACTGCGGGCATATAGTTGTGGGAACGAAGGCTCCCGAGGTTTGTCCGACATGCGCACATCCGCAAAGCTATTTTGAAATTCACGCGGAAAACTATTAATTAAGCTGACAAATAGGCTGCAGCAAAATGAAATTACATTTTGCTGCAGCCTATTTACTAAACAGCTATATTTTCAGAAGAGCCGTTGCGATTTCGAAATAGATAAACAAAGAAATTGCATCGACAATTGTCGTAATGAACGGACTTGCCATAACGGCAGGGTCAAACCCGATCTTGCTTGCAACCATGGGAAGCGTGCAGCCAACGATTTTTGCAACAAGAACAACAATCGCAAGCGTTATGCATACAACCGCAGCAACCATTATCCCAACGCGTTCAACGACGAGCAGCTTTACAAAGTTAGCCGCCGCAAGCGTTATTCCGCAGAGAGCCGCAACGCGGATTTCTTTCCAGATAACGCGGAGGATATCGGAAAATTCAATTTCGCCGATTGACATTCCTCGAATAACCGTGACCGACGCCTGACTTCCGGCGTTACCGCCCGTGTCCATAAGCATGGGAATACATGCCGCAAGCGCAATCTGCGTTGCAAGCGCCGTTTCGAATTTCGTTATGATAAGCCCCGTAAATGTTGCGGAAATCATAAGAATCAGCAGCCACGGGATACGGCTTTTATAAGTATCCGTGACGGCAGTTTTAAGATAAGGCTTATCGAGCGGTGTGATAGCCGCCATCTTTTCAATATCCTCGGTTGTTTCCTCCTGCATAACGTCGATAACATCATCAACGGTTACGATTCCGACAAGGCGGTTTTCTTCATCAACGACAGGCATTGCCGAAAGGTCATATTTTGAGAAATTCATTGCAACTGTTTCACGGTCTTCCGTTGTGAGCGCCTTAATGACGTCATCCGTCATTATATCTGCCATTATCTCGTCTTCATCATTTAAGAGAAGCGCACGAACGGTTACAATACCCAAAAGCTGGCGGTTGTCATTGGTTACATAACAGGTATTGATTGTTTCTTTGTCGATACCCGTTCTGCGGATGCGCTTTATTGCGTCCTCAACGGTCATTTCGGGGCGCAGGCTGACATACTCCGTTGTCATAATGCTGCCGGCGCTGTCCTCGGGATATTTCAGTATTTCATTAATCATGTGGCGCATTTCAGGGTCTGCCTGACGCAAAATGCGCATTACGACATTTGCCGGCATTTCGCCGACAAGGTCTGCCGCGTCATCCATATAAAGCTCGTCAACGACTTCTTTAAGCTCACTGTCGCTGAAGCTTTGAATCAGCAGCTGCTGCTGATCCTCATCCATTTCAACAAAGGTTTCCGCTGCCAGTTCCTTCGGCAGCAATCTGAACAAAAGCGGAATGATTTCGGACTTCGTGTCCTCAAGCATTGCCGCAATATCCGCCGGATGCATTGTTTCCAGCACATCACGCGCGGCGGCGTACTTCTTCCCCTCAATCAGCAGGGAAAGAGTTTCGCCGAGAGAGTTTTTCGTGTTCTCCGCCATAAACCTTCCTCCTTACTTCCATCAATTTTCGGAAGCAGGCACGAAGCCGACGTTTACCGAGCCTTTCGCAAAAACAAACGCGGAAGGCTGCGTTTTGGGCATAGTAATGCATTATGTGTGCGTTCTATGCCGATACTTCGTCGGACATAACTCGCACCGCTGTTTCCTCCTGCGTCCATTTTTTTCACCTCTCATCATAAATCATCTTTATTATTGTATCCCCTGCCCGGGCTTTTTGTCAACAAATATTTTTATTTTTTCATAATTTTGCGCATTTTTTCCTCCATCATGCGCTTTCTTGTCTCTGTTGCCGCTTTGTCAATACTGTAGTTTATACCGTCAAAATGCAGCAAATCGCCCTCGGCGGCATTCTTCGGCAAAATCGCTCTGCGAACATCCTTATGTGCGCCGCTTTCTTCCTCCAAAACGGCATATTCGCCCTCAAACCTGTCAATTATATATACCAACGTAAATCACTCCTAAGGCTTGCAGATTCCGCACGGAGAATATCCGTCCGCAACGGCATCCGCGCGTTTATCGTAATATTTTCTGTTTTTTATTTCGGGCAATCCGCGGCATGAAGGAATATGAAATTTCATGCTTCGGGTGTTTGCAACATAAGCGTTTTGACTTGCCGCACCCTCCGTTACCGCGGCAGGCTTGCCGCGCGTGATTGTCTTTCCGTCGGTCTTTAAAACTATTGTTCCCTGTTCATCGCATCTGTATACCTTAGCTCCGCAGGCGGAAAGGCGGCTGAGCGCTTCGGCATGCGGATGTCCGTAGGAATTGCCGATGCCTGACTGAATCACGGCAATTTTCGGAGAAACGGCGCGCAGAAATTCATTGCTTGAAGAGTATCTGCTTCCATGATGGCCGACCTTTAATATATCGGACTTCAGATTTACGTTTTCCGAAAGCAGCTCGCGCTCGGCAGGCTCCTCGGCATCGCCGGTGAACATCGCGGATATTTCGCCGAAAGTCACACGCATTATAATTGAATTATTGTTCGTATCACTGCCAAGCTCAAGGGGCGCAAGAAACTCAACTCTCATATCACCGACATTACGAACTCCGCCAACGGGAGGCTCATTCACCGTCACGTTTCTTTCGTCAAGCGAATTTAAGAGCTTTTCAAAGAAAAACGAGGTTGAAACGCAATCCGTCATAATCATTTCCTCAATATTAAAGCTGCGGACAACCGTTGCCGCGCCGCCGAGATGATCCTCATGCGGATGAGAGCCGACAAATGCGTTTATTTCCGTCACTCCGAGCGCCGAGAGGTAATCTGAAACCTCAGACCCGTCCTCGGGATTTCCGCTGTCAATCAGCATATTTGCCTTTCCCGTTTGCAGAAATATGCAGTCACCCTGACCGACATCAATAAAATGCATCACAAGCTCACCGTCAGCTGCCGGCAGAGAGGCGCTGCTTTCGGAAGCCTTCGGCGCGGAGGTCTGCTGCACCGATTCCTTTAAACCGGCGCTGTCTTTCTGCGGCGCACATGCTGCAAGCAGCGTCAGCGAAAGCATTATTGACAGCAGCTTTGCTTTTAACCTTTTCATATCATTTCCCCTAAAAACAGAATCGGGCGGCTTCGGCAAAATGTGATTTCATTTTGCTTTCGACCCAAAAGAGGCTGAAGCAAAATGTGATTTCATTTAGCCACAGCCCGGTAAGGAAGTATCGCCC
>OGMF01003659.1_pt1 | contig 11287 bp, 8 predicted proteins | sample 1572921 | NCBI WGS metagenome assembly OGMF01 (sample SAMEA2581919, study PRJEB24529) | metagenome | biome: Human gut stool | place: China | collected 2011
TCGCGTCGGTCATCTTCTGGATGTCCTCATCGGTGACCTCCCACCAGCGCTTCATGACGGCGCTGCCGTTTTCATCGGTGCACTCGCCGCAGGCGTCGAGGCAGGCTGCGCCGGAGTTCAGCAGATGGATAATGCCGCCGTTCTCCTTCGCCTTGCCTTCGAGATCGTAGCCGGTGACGCGCTTCGTCGCCTCAGGCGACCAGTAGGTACGCACGTCGGCGAAGATCTGTGCGCGGTTCGTCAGCAACTCCATGAACAGCATGCCGAGACCGTTGAGCACGTCGTTTTCCGTTGCGAAGACCATCGGCTCCTTCGGGCCTTCAAAGTCGAAGGACGAGTTGAGTACAGCCTCGGGATAGTCACAGTTGGGCCAGTGGTCCGTCCACTGTCTCTGGCCCTGGAAGCCGGCAGCGATGGCGTTGTGTCCGACGGATTCTTCAATGAAGCCTGCGGGCAGGTTTTTGTTGCCCTGGATCAGATCCTTGATGATGCAGTACATCTTGATCGTAAATTCCCACTGCTTTTCTTTTTCTTCCGGGGTAAACTTGATACGGCGCTTTTCGCCGAGGAAGTCAACATATTCGGGGTTGTCGTCGCGGCCTTCCTTGCAGTGCTCCTTCGTCCATGCCAGCGCCTTTTCATAGGCCTCATGGTCGTAGATGCCCTCTTCCATGCGGCGGAGGATCTCAACCTCGTCAACGGACTCCACACGCAGGCCCAGATACTCCTCCATGAAGTTCTGATCCATGATGGAGCCGCCGATGCCCATGGTGACGGAGCCGATCTGCAGATAGCTCTTGCCCCGCATCGTCGCGACTGCGACAGCGGCACGGCCGAAGCGCAGCAGCTTTTCCTTCACGTCGTCGGGGATTTCCGTGACCTGGTCGCGGTCCTGCACCTCATGGCCGTAGATGCCAAACGCGGGCAGCCCCTTTTGTGCGTGGGTTGCCAAAACGGAGGCCAGATACACAGCGCCCGGACGCTCAGTGCCGTTGAAGCCCCAGACACCCTTGATGGTCATGGGGTCCATGTCCATCGTCTCGGAGCCGTAGCACCAGCAGGGAGTGACGGACAGTGTGATGGCGACGCCCTCGCGCTTGAACTTCTCGGCGCAGGCGGCAGATTCCGGCACGCGGCCAATGGAGGTGTCAGCCATGACGACCTTCACATGCTCGCCGTTGGAGTAGTACAGATTATCCTCAAACAGCTTCTTTGCGGCCTCGGCCATGGCCATGACCTGATCTTCCAGACTCTCGCGCAGCTGCATCGGGCCGCGGCGGCCATCAATGATGGGGCGGATGCCGATTACGGGGTATTCGCCGATATAACGATTCTTAGCCATACAACAAACTCCTTTACGCTTATAGAATGTCATTTCATACGCCCTTCCGGGCGGGACTTACAGGTTGGAAAGCTTCGCCTTGAGGCGCAGCAGCTTTGCGGGCGACGCGTCGCCCGTGAGCCGCGCCAGCAGCAGCTCTGCCGCGCGCAGTCCCATTTCATCCATGGGCTGCTCGACAATTTCAAGCTTGGGCGAAACGATGGAGCACAGGTCGACGTTGTCATAGCCGATGAAATCCACCTCGTCCGGCAGGGCCACGCCGCGCTCATGCGCAGCCATGATCGCGCCGAGCGTCATGTCGTAGTTGGTGACGAATACGGCGGTCGGCGGCTGCGGCATATTGAGAAAGGCGCTGAACAGACGCGAGCCGGATTCGAGATCGTAGTTCCCGGCGGCAATGAGCGCCTCATCGACCGGCAGACGGTAATCCGCCAGCACGCGGCGGTAGCCCACGGTGCGCTCCCGCGCGGTGGAAATGGTCTGCGGGCCTGCGATAAGGCCGATGCGGCGGTGTCCGCGGCCGATCAGATGCTCAACGGCCATATAGACCGCGTTCAGATTGTCGACCACGACGGTATCATACTGCGCATTTTCCAGCGACCGGTCGATCAGCACGACAGGGATCGTGCCGACGCGGACGCGAAGCTCTTCGGCGGTCGCGTGCTCCGGGACGTAGACGATGCCGTCGACGTGATAGCGCGCAAGAAACGCAAGCTTGCCAAGCTCCTGCTCCCGGTCAAAATCATAGCTGCATACGAAGCATTCATAGCCGCTGCGCCGCAAAATCAGCTCCAGCGACGCGACCACGCGGCCAAAAAAGGGACTTGAGATCGTCGGCAGCAGCACACCGACTGTCATGGAGCGGTTGGCCTTGAGGCTGCGAGCAAACACGTTGACGGAAAAGCCCAGCTCCGCGACCGCCGCGTCGATCGCAAGGCGGTTCTCCTCGCGGACGTTGCCGCCGTTGAGATATTTGGAAATGGTGGACAGCGAAAGCCCGGTCCGGCGGGCGACGTCCTTGATCGTTGACATTGGCTGCTCCTGTTTGCACATAACGTTTCGCTTTTTCTTCATTGTACTCTATCCATGCTTTCCGCGTCAAGAAGCAGTTCGCTCAAATTTTCCCGCTGTTTTTGTGGAAAACGCGCAAGCCGCCGCAAGATAGTCCGCTTCTCCCCTGCCACATTTCCCCCGTTCTATCGCGAAACGTTTTGTCTTTCGGCTTTCACAATTTGCGCCGCTCCGGTATCCGGCTGTCAGGGCTAGGATCACCAGCTCATTGTCTTGGATCAGGCAGATCAAACGACAATCCTCCATCCGATAGCGCCATTGTCCGCTGCGTATATCGGTCCAATCGCTTAAATTCTTTTTCAAAATGCTCCGTTGTCTCAACATTCTACCATGTGGGGAAAATCACTATGGATTTTTTCTTAGGTGTCCAACTTCATTTTACAATCGACCAATAAAATACAACGAAAGAACTTGTGCAGAAAGGAAATAATATGATAAATATGGAGAAGTTTTCTTTTGCGGCAGATAGCATTGATCAAGACAGAATTCCCCAGTTCCTCTTGAGTGATGGCAACAAAATGCCTTGTATCGGTTATGGAACCTTTGGCTCCGACCATGTTGAACCGGGAGTCATTGCCGAAAATGTTAAAGTAGCACTGTCACTTGGATATCGTTTGCTCGACTGTGCTCCAGCCTATGAAAATGAAAAGGAAATTGGTGTAGCACTAAAAGAAGTGTTTGAAACGGGGCTACTTCGCCGTGAGGATCTTTTTATTATATCAAAGCTTCCAAACAATCGTCACAATGAGCGGGATGTGCTTGCCGCTTGTGCTGAAACATTAAGGGATCTTCAAGTAGATTATCTTGATTTGTATCTCATACACTGGCCATTCCCTAATTACCATACACCTGGTTGTGACACTCATCAGCGCGATCCAAACGCACGTCCATTTTTCGAAGAGGAATATCTTATGGTCTGGCGGCAGATGGAAAAACTTGTCGAAATGGGACTTGTTAAATCCATTGGCATGTCGAATATGAATATCCCGAAAATAGAATCAGTTTGGCAGGAGATGAAGATTAAGCCTGTTGTAAACGAATGCGAACTCCATCCACACCTTCGGCAGGATGAACTTATCGCATACTTAAAAGAAAAGAATGTTCTGCCTATTGCACATACGCCGCTCGGCAGCCCTCACCGGCCAGAGCGCGATCGTACTACAGAAGATACCAATTGCCTTCAGGATCCAGCAATCCTAGAAATAGCTCAAGCGCATGGTATTCATCCAGTTTCAGTTGTCCTTAAATGGGCCGTACAACGCGGAACGTTACCTGTTCCTTTCTCAATCAGTCGTTCACATATTCTGAGTAATCTCCAGTGCTGTACTGAAGATCTACTGACAAACGCCGAAATGGAAAAGATTAACAATATTGGAACCCAGTGTCGCCTTATCAAAGGAACTGTCCTTTTGTGGGAAGGTGCACCTGACTGGCATTGCCTGTGGGATGAACAAGGGGAGATTGACCGTACCGGATGGAAAGGTTAAGCCTAGCTTTGATTAAAGAAAAAGGTATTGAGTTTGCCGTAGAACAAATTTGTGGTCTTCCTTCAGACGGAAATACAAAGGAACTGGTAATTTCTAAGTATAAGAATATCAAATCTTAATAATTTCTGACTCAGATACACCGTCATGGTGGCAGAGGGGCGATTTGCCCCTCTGCCTTCGTTGGTTCTGTTTTGGAGATTCTTGGACAGTGAAGTGTCTGTTGACTCCATCCAGAATATAAACAACATGACTTCTGGTCAGTTGTACGTATTTCACTTAGGGTTCGTTTAACTTCCGCTTATTTTTCCCGTTTATATGCCGGTGTGGTGGAATTGGCAGACACAAGGGATTTAAAATCCCTCGGTAGCAATACTGTACCGGTTCGAGCCCGGTCACCGGCACCAATTCTTTTAGCCAGTTTTAATGTAAATTTTTCCTATACAAAATACCCATGGCATTCTCGCCTAAGAGAAAAGTGATTTGTGATATGGTCTTATTTATATGCGGGCATGGTGGAACTGGTAGACTCGAAGGATTTAGGTTCCTTTGCCAACCGGCGTGTGGGTTCGAATCCCACTACCCGCACCAAATTAAGGGCCTTTAGCTCAGTTGGTTAGAGCAGACGGCTCATAACCGTCCGGTCCCGGGTTCGAGTCCCCGAAGGCCCACCACATAGGGGTATAGCTCAGTTGGTAGAGCAGCGGTCTCCAAAACCGCGTGTCGAGAGTTCGAGCCTTTCTGCCCCTGCCAAAATGACCACCCGATCGGGTGGTCATTTTTTCATATAAAAATGGGTACACCCATGTAACATACATGGTACTTCTATGTAGGGAACATGGCGTTTCAATGAAAGGTTGCGTGATAGTTGCTGGCGCAACCGTGATCGGTTTGTTATACTGGTGGCAGAAAAGGAGGGCATCACTATGAAAACGACGATCATTCTCTTTTTGCTGTCCGTTCCGGTATGGGCGGCGCTGGCATACGTGGTGTTTCTGATCATCAAGGCGCTGCGGAAATACATTCGGTCCGAGCCGCTGCGGCAGGAAAAGGCGGAACAGGCCAAAACATTGGGAGAGACATTGAAGCGCCGTCGGACGGCGTGCAAAATGACGCAGGAGTTTGTGGCGGAGGCGCTGGGTGTCAGCCGACAGGCGGTATCCAAGTGGGAATCCGGGCAGTCGGATCCCAGCACGACCAATCTGCTGGCGCTGGCGAAGCTCTTTGGCGTGAGGCCGGAGGAGCTGCTGCAAGAGGCAGAGTGACCGCGTAGAAAAAGAGCAGGCCATCTCGTAAGAGACGGCCTGCGGGAATCTATGCCACATTCCAGCGGGCGGTATCCTCGGTGTCGATGCCGGCGTCGGTCAGTGTTTCGATAAGGTCGGAGACGAGCGTCTCCTTATCCTCGATGGTGTCGGCGTCACCGGTGGGGGAGAGCAGGGAGGGGTCCAGCGTCACGCCGGTGCGCTGGACCAGGTCGGCGCTGCCGATAGTGGGCAGGCGATAGTCGCCGTGTGCCTCTGCCAGATCGGCGCAGGCCGGGGAGAGAACGAACTCCTGCCACAGCTGGGCGGCAGCGGTATGGCTGGCGCCGGATAAAATGGCGCTGGCCGTGACCTGACCGAAGGTACCGGAGGCGGGAATTATCAGATGCAGGTCACCGGAGGTGTCAGCGGACAGGGCGGAGAGCCCATCATGGAGCCAGCCCACAGCGATGACGCACTCACCGGTGGACAGGCACTTGACGAAGGTGTCATCCGCGGCGGTATAGAACTGTACGCTGGTGTCCAGCGCTGCCAGATAGTCCAGCCCCTTGTCGCGGCCCAGCCGCAGGGCGGCGCTGTACGCGGTCAGACGGCCGATCTCCGTGCTGCGGTAGGTGGGCAGCCACACCAGCTCCTGGTATACCGGATCGGTCAGGTCTGCCCAGTCCTTGGGGGCGGAGATGGTCATGCGCCGGAGCACGTCGCTGTTGACGGCGAAAACGACCGCGTCGACAGATACGCCGTACCAATAGCCGTCCGCATCGCCGTAGGCGGCGTTGGTCAGGTCAGCGGCGTGGACGGGCGTATAGGTCAGCAGCTTGCCGTCGGCGGCCAGGGTGCGGCAGGTATCCGAGCTGCCGCCGAACCACACGTCGCCCCGGGCGCTGCCCGCCTGGGCGGCGGTAATGGCGCGGTAAGTGGTCTTGATGTCGAACAGCTCTTCAAACTTTTCGCACAGGGCCGTCATATACGCCTCGTCGCCGGTGCCGCACACGGTCAGGCGGCCCTCCTCGCGGGCGGTGTCGATCAGCGTCTCCAAGCCGGAGAAGGCGGCGGGGTAGGTGGGCGTATCGTCCGTATCCTGCGCGCCGCAGGCGCACAGGGACAGTGCCAGCAGCAGGGCCAGCGCTGCGGTGAGCATACGTTTCATAGGGGGACCTCCTTGCGGCCGCCGAAAAAGGGGGCGGCCAGACTCCCTAACATTATAGCGGAGACTGCCGTGGCTGTCAAATTCCGTCGAGAGGCGGGGGACAAAGCATCACATTTGACGATGTGCCCAAAACCTGAAAGCCTATCTATGCACTATGCACAAAAAGAACGGCGTCAGGTATAAAAAAATATTGTGTCGAAAGGGGGTTGTTTTGTGTAATGCGCCGTGTTATACTGGCAATCACGTTCGGATGTTTCTATGTGATATGTATTGTATAGGAGGGTGCGGGCATGAAGACTGCAACACGCCGGAGGGCTCTCACTGTGGAGATGACCTCCGGTTCACTTTGGAAAAATATCCTGCTGTTCAGCTTGCCGCTGATGATGACCCAGGTGCTGGAGGTGCTGTTCAACCTCAGCGATGTGGCCATCGCCGGCAAGTATGCGTACAACACCTATGTGGCCCTGGGCTCTGTGGGCTCCACCACCACGCTGGTCACGCTGTTCACGGGACTGCTGATCGGTCTGGGCGGCGGCGTCAATGTGGCTGTGGCCCGCGGGCTGGGCATGGGCAACGACGAGGACGTGGAGCACACCACCCACTCCTCCTTCCTGATCTGTCTGGCGATGGGCGTGCTGACGTGCCTGGTGTGCGTGTTTTTCGCCGAGCCCATGCTGCGGCTGCTGCACACCAAGGAGGAATTCCTCCCCGGCGCGGTGCTGTACCTGAAGCTCTATGCCCTGGGCCTGCCGGCCATGGGCATCTACAACTGCGGCAACGGTATCCTCAGCGCCACCGGCGACACCAAGCGCCCCCTGCTGTATCTGACGGTGGCGGGCGTGCTGAATGTGATACTGAACCTGGTGTTCGTTATCGGCTGCGGTATGGCGGCCGAGGGCGTGGCTAGCGCCATTGCACAGTGGGTGTCTGCGCTGCTCATTATCATCCACCTGCTGCACCGCAAGGACGCCTGCCGCCTGGATATCCGCAAGCTGCGGCTGCACCACCTGGCCTCCAAGCGTGTGCTGCTGATCGGCATCCCCTCCGGATTGCAGAACGCTATATTCGCCGTGGCTAACCTGTTCGTGCAGGCGGGCCTGAACTCCTTTGACGAGATCACTGTCTCCGGCGCGGCGGCGGCCGCCAATGCCGATACGCTGGTGTTCAACATGATGGCCGCGTTCTACACCGCCTGCGCCAGCTTTGTCAGCCGCAACTGGGGCGCGGGGCGGAAGGAGCGTATCCTTAAGAGCTACTACATCAGTATGCTGTACGCCGCCGTTGTGGGCGTGCTGGTCGGCGTGCTGCTGACTGTCTTCGGCCGGGAGTTCCTGGGCCTGTTTGCCGACAAGCCCGAGGTCATCGACGCCGGCGTGGACCGCCTGCGGATCATGGCCTTCTCCTACTGGATCGGCCCCCTGATGGACGCCAGCATCGCCGCCTCCCGCGGACTGGGCCGCAGCGTGGCCCCCACCGTTATGGTCATTCTGGGCTCCTGCGTGTTCCGGGTCATCTGGATCTACACCATCTTTGCCTACTTCCACACGATCACGTCCCTGTATCTGCTGTATATGTTCTCCTGGATACTCACCGGCGTGGCGGAGTATATCTACTTCCGCATCACTTACAAGCGCAATGTGCTCACTGCCCGCGCCACATGGTAACAAAAAAGACCGTGCCGAGAGGCACGGTCTTTTCCTATTGCGGCGTTACTGCACGGCGGTGAACAGGGCGGCCATGTCGGCGGTGACATCCTCGGTGAAGCTGCACAGCGTCACGCTGAAGGAGTAATTGCCCGCCTTCAGGCATACCAGCAGCTCATACGTGGCGATGTCGCCGTTCATGGCGGATACGGCCACAGCGGGAACGTTCTTCTGACCGGCAAAATCCACGGTGGTCAGCTGGGCCGTCACGTCCGTGAAGCCATAGCTCTCCAGCGCGGCGGGGACCTGCTCCACGGAAAGCTCGGCCACATCCTGGGGCGTCACGGTGCTGCCGCCCAGCAGACCCATGTTGGTGAATACGACGTTGATGGTCATCAGACCGTCCGTGGAGGCGGCGTACATGTCCTGCACGCTGCTGCTACTCTCCAAGCGGGCCTTCAGCTCCTCGTCGCTGGTGCTCTCGCGGACAAAGCCGTTGAGCTCGTCGATCTGTTCGTCGGTGTAGAAGTACCAGCTGTCGTCCAGGGTGCAGCTGATGCCGGCGAAGCGGTTGGTGTAGGTGCCGCCGCTGACGGTGCCCATATCGGGAACGGTATCGCCGGTCACGCCGGGGGTCACGGCGCCGCCCGCCTGGTCGTCCTTCTGGCTGCCGCAGGCGGCCATGGACAGGGTCATCAGCAGCGCCAGCGCCAGGGCTGCGAGTTTCTTCATCATGGTGTTACCTCCTCTGTGCGGGGAATAGCGTTCCCCTTATACTTACGTTATTCTACCAAATACAACGAAAAATTACAAGGGAAGACCGACGCTTTTCACCCCTGGGCCGAAAAATCAAAGTCCTTTGCCATTTCCCGACGGAAATCGCGCCTTTAGCCGTTTACAATAACGGAAAAAGGAGGGACGAGCCATGAAACATCTGCTCCCGGCGGTACAGCGCACCGCCCTGCGTATTCCCTGGGCGGCTGTGGGCGGCTGTGCCGCCGCGCTGCTGCTGACGGCCGCCGCCCCCGGCGGGCAGTATGCCCCCTGGGCGCTGGCGGCGGTGGCGGCGGCCGGCGTGGGATGGCCGGGCCTGCTGGCGGTGGTCTGTGCGGGGCTGGGCGCCCTGCTGTTCATGGACTTTCAGCCGGGACTGCGGCATACCGCCGCGGCACTGCTGATCTTCTGCGCCAACACAGCGCTGTGCAATACGCGGCTGTACCGGCGGCCCCGCTTCCGGCCTATGGCCGCTGTGTGCGCCGCCGGGCTGACCCAGCTGCCGTATCTCATACAGCGAGGAGGACGGCAATGGGCGCTGTGCATGGCGGCGCTGGCGCTGCTGTATGGCGCGGCGGCGCTGCTGCCCGATCTGCTGCCGGAGTCGGCGGCGGAGCAGGCGGACAAGCGCCGGGCCTGGTTTTTGCTGCTGCTGGGGGTATGTGCCGTGCCGGCGGGCTGGACGGTGATGGGATTTTCACCGGCGGCTGTGCTGACAGCGGTGCTGCTGCTGTATTTTGCGGGCCGCGGGCCGGTGCCCGACGCAGCTGCCGCCGGTGCGCTGGCGGGGCTGGTACTGGACCTGTGCGGCACGGGAGAGCTGTATCTGGCGGTGGTGCTGTGCGCCGCCGCATCCGCTGCCGCAGGGCTGCGGAGAGGACAAAGAGTGCCGGCGGCTGCGGCCTTCTGCGCCGCGGGCGTACTGGCGGCCCTGCTGCTGGGGGAGGTCCGCCCTCTGGCGGTGCTGTGCCAGCTGCTGACCGCTGCCGGTGTGTGGCTGCTGCTGCCGGAAAAGGAGGGGATGCTGCTGACGGCCGCCGGAGAGGTGTCTCCGGAGGCCGCGGCACCTGCGGCGGCCTTCCGGGCGGTGTATGACAGCCTGGAGGACCACGCGCCGCTGCTGCGGCCGGAGAACCCCGCCGTGCTGTTTGACCGGGCGGCGGAGCAGGTCTGCCGGGACTGTCCCCTGCGGAGCGACTGCTGGCAGACCCATTATACCGATACGTACAATGCCTTCAACGACGCCTGCCCGGCGCTCCTGCGGCGGGGACAGGCGCTGGCGGAGGATTTCCCGCCGTACTTTGCGGATCGCTGTGTACGCTTTCCCAAACTGCTGGGGGCGCTGGACGGACAGCTCCATGATTTCCTCCAGCGCCGGCTGCACCACGGGCGGCTGGACGCGGCCTATCGTCTGGCCCGGGAGCAGTACCGGCAGGTGGCCGAGGTGCTGTCACGGACCGCCCCGGCGGAACGGCTCCGCCGCGCACACCTGCCCTGCCGCACCGCTGCCCTGCTGCGGCCCAAGACCGGCGAAAAGCACTGCGGCGATCAGTGCGCCGTTTTTGATGCCGGAGGGCTGACTTGTCTGGCGCTGTCCGACGGTATGGGCAGCGGCGAGAGCGCCCACTGCGAGGCCGCTATGACCATCCGCCTCCTGCGGCAGTTTTTGCAGGCGGGTATCGAACCTCTCCCGGCGCTGAAGACCCTGAACACCGCTGCCATGCTCCGCTGTCAGGGGGGCGCCGGCTTTACCACCATCGATCTGGCCTGCCTGGATCGGGCCGAGGGCGTGCTGACACTGTACAAGTACGGTGCCGCGCCGTCCTATATCAAGCGGCAGGGCACCGTGGCCCGCTATCGCGCACAGGCGCTGCCCGCGGGACTGGAGAGCGCCGACGGCGATGTGCCGCCACAGCGTGTGGCGGTATCGCCGGGCACCTGGCTGGTGCAGGTGTCCGACGGTGTGGCCGGCGAGGACGACGAGTGGCTCCAGGACCTGCTGGCCGGATGGGACGGCACCTCGCCCCGGGCGCTGGCGGAGGAGCTTCTCCGCCAGTCCGTTCAGCGGACGGGCGGCGCAGACGACTGCGCCGTGCTGGTGATGGCCGTCGAGGGCAAGGCGGACCCGCACCGCGTCTGAGCGACAAAAAACGGCGGGAAATTTTGCCCGCCGCACCGTATAACTTTCCGCCGCCGCGGCGATACTATGGCTGTAACAAACAGCGCCCGTCACGGCTGAAGGAGGCATCGGTTTTGGTAAAAGGCGTTTCCCGCCGCGTGATCGTCGTGGACTCTCCCGACCCGCGGATATTCGAGCAGGCTATTTTCATCCTTCCCACGGACGGCGGCGGCGTCAGCTCCCGCCAGCTGGTGGACGAGGCGGTGCGGATCGCCCGCAGCTATGCCCGGGGCCAGACCGGCGCCCGCCGCCGGTGGCGACCGCCCGCGTGGCTGTGGGCGGTATGGGGCGCGTGTGCCTGCGGACTGGTGTGGCTGCTGGCTGCGCTGCTGTGATCGCCGCGATGAAAGGGCAGAAACAGCGGAAACCGCTGGAAGTA
>OGMF01003662.1_pt1 | contig 11284 bp, 12 predicted proteins | sample 1572921 | NCBI WGS metagenome assembly OGMF01 (sample SAMEA2581919, study PRJEB24529) | metagenome | biome: Human gut stool | place: China | collected 2011
CGTCTATAATCCATTGCCCATGCATCAGCTTTTTGGTTTGTATTAGGATCAAAGAAAAGAAAAATGGATAAATTAAAAGAGCAGTTTAAAAAACTAACAGGAGAAACTGATGAAGAATTGGTTTCTTCTTTTCTTTTAAAATCTCAAAATACTGTATTATCAAAAACCAATCGAAGTGAGTTGATTGATGATCTCAATGATTATGTTTTGAAATTGGCCATTGCACTTTACAATCGTCAAGGAAACGAGGGGCTTGCATCTTATAGCGAGGGTGGAGAGAGTGAAAGTTATCAAAGTGAAGATGAAATTCTTTCAGGTATTTCCAATTATCGCTTATCAGCTATGGCAAGGAGATTGAAAGATGAAAAAAAGAAGTCTCAAAAGGTTTCAAATTAAAACATACAGTGCTGTAAAAGATAATGAGGGCAATGTCATTGAATCCTATAGTAATGAAGCAAATGAAGATGTAGCTCTTATATGGCCCGCATCTTCTAAACTTCAAGTTGAACTGTATGGTATGCGCGTAAACGGTATCTTGAATATGCATTATTATGGCTCTCTAGCGATTAAAGAGCATGACATGATTAATTATGAGGGTATCAGTTATAAAGTCATCAACATTCAAAACTTTAAGCGATTTAGAGCAATAGAGATTGAAAGAATATGACAGCAAATACTGATTTTAATAATCTCATAAAAAAACTTTCAGCATTAGATAACCAAGCATGTCAGGAAGTTGCAGCTACAGCTGTTAAACAAGCGGGTGTAATAGTTCAATCACAAGCAAGATTGTTAATATCTAGCGATACTGGAGCATTGGCTCGTTCGGTCAAGATAAAAAATGAAGTCAAGGAAAACCAGGCCACAGCCACTGTTTACTATGAATTTGGAACTGGTCCTAATGGAGAAGCCAATCATCAAGGCATTTCTCCTCAAATATCGCCAAAATATAAACAAACGGGTTGGATGATACCTGCAGATGCAATGACAGTTGATAAAGCTGAAATGTATGGCTTCAAGGTTGCTTATAAAGATGGTGAAGTCATTGGTTATTACACTAAAGGGCAAATGGCAAGACCTTTTATGTATCCTGCACTTCATGATCAGGAAGATACCATTAATAAGAATACTGAAAAGCTATTTAAAAATAAAATAAGGGAGCTATGTAAAAAATGATTAATGTTAAAGATATCGTTTATAAAGGATTGTCTCAAGTTGTTGAAAACGTAAGTGATGCTTATCCACAAAACTGGAGCAAAACACCTGCGATTCAATTTGTTGAGGAAGAAAATAAGCCGTATGAATTTACGGATGATAAGGAACAGCTTTCTTTTGTTCGCTTTAGAATTGACATATGGGATATGAAAAGCACTTCACAAACAGCATGTGATGTAGATGATGTCATGTCGTCTCTAGGGTTTTTAAGAACGGCATGTGCGGATGTTCCTGACCCAAGTGGGTTAAAACATAAACAAATGAGATATGAGGCAATCATTGATTGCAAAAAACAATTTATTTATCACACAAAATAAAGGAGGAGTAGAAAATGTTAGCAAATGGAGCAACATTAGAATATAAGAGTAAGTCAGTAACAAGCTTTGCTAAATTAAAAGGCTTGAAAGAAATTCCTGAAATTGGAGTGGATCCTGAAAAAGTAGATAATACTGATTTGGAAGCCTCTCAAAAAGTGTATGAAATGGGAATTGGAGACCCAGGAGACATCACTTACAAATTCAAATATGAAAATACTGAAACTGACAGTCCATATCGTATTTTAAGAGCATATGAAGCATCAGGAGAAACTTTATCTTTCAAAGAAACATTGAAAGATGGAACAACTACTGAATTCGATGGCCAAATTTCTCTTAAGAGAACTGGTGGCGGTGTCAATGGTGTTATTGAATTTGATTTAAATATTGCATTAGCAAGTGCATTTAAAATTACTGATCCAAAAATTGTTTAGGAGGCTGAAAAATGGGAGTATTAAGTGGAGAAACAGAAGAAGTTCAAGCAGAAGTCGTTGAGGCACCAAAAAGAAAACCTTTTACCATTTGGGAAGTTGATGGTAAAGAATACAGATTAAAACTCACTACTTCTGAAATTGTCAGCTTAGAATCAAAATTAAGAGTTAACCTATTAACGATTATTTCTAGTGCTGATGATGGTTCTTTGCCACCATTGAAAGTAATGTTATTGATTACACATGGTGCAATGAAAAAGTTCCAACATGGAATCAAAGAAGATGATGTCATCGAATTATTTGATAAATATTGTGAAGAGGGCGGAACTCAAATGACATTCATGACGGATGTGTTCTTGCCAATTTATCAGGTAAGTGGTTTTTTCTCCCAAGCTCAAGCGGAAACGATGGACAAGAGACTAGTGGAAGCGAAAGAGCAAATGTAGAAAACATAGAATTTGAATATGTATCTGATTTAATAAATGAACTATATCCAGTCGCTTTAGATTGTGATATCAGTTCATTTTTATTTTGGGAATCTTCGGTACTTGAAATCACTGACTATATCGAATCGTATCGAAGAAAAGAAAAGAGAAAACAAAAACAAATAGCAATCGACAATCATATTCTTGCTGATCAACTGCTTAAAGGAATATCAGTTATTTTCAGTGAAGAAAATAAAGCTATTGAAATCAATGAATTATGGGATTATTACCCTGGATTATTTGAAGAAGAAAAGAAACAGCATCTTATTGAACAAGAAGAAAATGAATTTGAGAACTTTAAGGCAAGAAGAATGAAATTTGCGAATGCTTACAATAAAAAATTTAAAGGAGATGATTAAAAAGACACTAGAAGAATTAAAAGTTATCATCTCAGCTGAAACAAGCAAATTCAAGAATGCATTGAAAGATGCGACGAATGAAGCAAAAACATCAGCTAACAGTATTGAAAGCTCTACTGGTCGAATCAGCAGAGCAGTAAGTGGAATTAAATCTATGGTAGCAAAGGTTGCTGCAGGTTTTGGCTTGTACAAATTAGGGAAAGAAGCAATAGATGTTGCTTCTAATATTACTGAGGTACAGAACGTAGTAGATACAGCCTTTGGAGATATGTCATGGAAAGCCGAGCGATTTGCTAAAAATTCCATTCAGCAGTTTGGTATGAGTGAACTCTCAGCCAAAAAGACAGCATCTACATACATGGCCATGGCATTAGGTATGGGATTAGGTGCTGACAAAGTGAGTGATATGGCTATTTCTTTAGCTGGACTTTCAGGAGACGTTGCATCGTTCTACAACATTTCACAAGAGTTAGCGGATATCAAATTGAAATCAATATTTACTGGTGAAACGGAAACCTTAAAAGATTTAGGTATCGTTATGATACAAACCAATTTGCAAGCCTATGCATTAAGTCAAGGAATCAGCAAGAATGTAAGTGACATGTCACAAGCTGAATTGACAACTTTAAGATACAACTTTGTATTGAATCAATTATCAATGGCTCAAGGGGATTTTGCAAAGACAAGTGGAACTTGGGCAAACCAAGTACGTATCTTACAAGAACAGTTCAAACAGTTATTAGGAATTATTGGTAATGGATTGATTGCTGTATTAACACCAGTCATTCAAGTTATCAATACGATTATTGGAAAACTCATTACCCTAGCAAATGTAATTGCAGGTGTTTTTGGCAAACTATTTGGTAAAAAGAGTGGAGCAAAACAAGCAAGTGCTGGATTTACTGCTGCAGGTGATTCAGCTAAAAAAGCTACAGCTTCAACTGGTGGCTTAAATAAGTCATTGAAAGGTACTGAGGGTCAAGCTAAGAAAACAGCAAAGGCCTTAGGCTCATTGGCATCATTTGATGAAATCAATACAATCAGCGCAAGTGATTCATCAGGCTCAGGTGGTTCAGGCAGTGGAGCAGGTGGAGGCGTTGGTGGTGGAGGCTATGGTATAGATCCAATCGATTGGGACAGTGCTTTTGGAGAACCTGATACGAGCGGTATCGATAAAGCAGTCGACCATGTATTGAAGAAAATTAATTCTATCAAGGAATGGCTCGTACAAAACAAGCCAATCATTCTTTCATTGATTGCAGGTATCGTTGCTGGATTCCTTACTTTTGAAGTGATCAAGAATTGGGGTACGATTATTGCTGCAGTCACTTATCCATTTCAATTATTAAGTCTTGTAGTTTCTACATTCTTATCAGGAATGGCTGAGGGCGGTGGAATATTAGGTGGATTTCAGGCAGTCTTGGGTGTTACAGCAGGAACTGCAGCATACTTTGCAACAATTGTAGCAGCGATTACTGCCGCATTGGTTTATTTATATCAAACGAGTGATAGCTTTAGACAGTTAGTAAATGATTCAATAGGAGAACTTGTAGGAATTTTAAATAATTTCTATAAGAATATTCTTGTTCCTATTTTTGATTTCTTATTAGATTTGTTTAATACAAGTATCGTTCCTTTAGCAACCTTTATAGCAAAAGTCTTTGTAAAGGCAGTAGAAGCAGTCTTTACTATAGCTCTTTCATTATGGAAAAACGTTTTGGCACCACTAGCTAACTTCTTAGTAAGTGTGCTTTCAGTAGTATTACAAGGTGTCTTGGAAGTATGGAATACATGGAAACCGGGCATTGAAGCAATTGGAAAAGCAATCAATTGGGTATGGGACAATGTTCTTTCTCCATTGGTTAACTTTATTCTTGGGTCATTCAGCGATACATTCAAATCATGGGGCGATTTGATCAACAAATTGATTCCTGATGTTATTGAAATCTTCCAAGGATTGACTGATTTTTTTGTTGGAGTATTTACTGGCGATGAAAAGCGTTGTTGGGAAGGAATTAGAAAAATATTTGAAGGATTCTCAAGCTTCCTTAAAAATATCTTTGCAACTGACTGGACACAATCATTTGGTTTATTAGGTGTTCCTCTTAATGCATTTTGCTCTACAGTAACAGCTATTTGGAACACGATAAAAGGTGTCCTAAATGGAATTATCACGTTTATTAGAGGCGTATTTACTGGAAACTGGAGACAAGCATGGGAAGGTGTTAAACAAATCTTTTCAAGCATCGTAAGTGGATTAGCAAATATTTTTAAGGCACCAATCAATGCAATTATCAGTGGAATCAACAGTTTCATTGGTGGATTGAACAAAATCAAGATTCCTGACTGGGTTCCAGGCGTAGGTGGTAAAGGATTCAATATTTCTAAGATTCCTAAACTTGCTGAGGGTGCTGTTGTTTCAAAAGCAACTCCTGCCATCTTTGGTGAAGCTGGAACGGAAGCAGTAATTCCTTTGCAAAGAAATACAAAGGGTCTAGATTTAATCGCTCAAAAGATTTCTGAAAGATTGCCACAAAATGGTAGTGATGGCAAAGGTGCTGTTTATGTCATCAAACTTGTTTTAGAAAATGGCAAGGTCTTAACTAAGATGGTCATTGATGATATTAAAGAATATGAAGTACAAACTGGTAAGCCAGTATTCGATTATTAATTAGGAGGTGTAGAATATGGCCGATGAAGCTAAAATAAAAGTGAATGGTGTATTATTGCCTACACCTTCCGATATTAGTGTTGAAATACAAGATTTAGACGGAGATAGTGTAAGACCTATTGCTACTGGTGTTTTAAGAAGAAATAGAATTAGATCCAATATGTTAAAAGTAACATTGACATGGAATTTAAAGACATTTGTTGATGTCATGAGCATTTTAAATGCAGTTACTCCTACTGAATTTAATGTAGAATTGTACATTCCTGATCATGGAATTATAGGTACTAAAAAGATGTATGCTGGGAATAAAAAATATAATTATATAAAGACAAAGACTGGTTTAAAAGCTCAGTCTTTTTCTTTTGCTTTGATTGAGGTGTAGTAAATGATTATAAAATATGGTGATTTAGATGTAACACATAGATTAACTGAATATAAGTCATCAATTTCTTTTGCTAATGGCTATATCATTGGAAATGTACCTACTATGCAATTAAATCTTAAATTTGATAACTATGACGGTATTCTTGATGATTTGGATATAACTCAATATTGGACAGTTCAAGAAAATGAAAATTGTGAAGTCAAATATTTCAAAGTTTATGATCAACCTGAAAAATATACAAAGTCATTAAGCTTGAAACTGTATGATGATAACTATGAATTGGATGTTCCATATACAACTCAATTATCTTATCCAGTAACGATTAAAGACCAGTTAGATGAAATAGAAACGCTGACTGGTTTTTCTATTGTAAGAACCAATATTCCTGCGTATATCTTAGAAAAAGAAGTTTCCTGGTACGATAACACCATTATTATTAGAAACTACTTAGGATGGATTGCTGAGCTTTTCGGAGCAAATGTATTTGCAAGTGGTAAAGGCTCACTTGAATTTGTTCAAGTGACTAAGGATGCGTTTGCTAAAACTGATACGTTAACAAACTATGAAAAAAATGAATTGTACTGCGTGTCTAGAATTTATTATGAAAATGGCCTAAACCCTTTAGAAAAAGGGGATACAGCGGGTAATACCATATTTCTAGATTCTAATAATTTATACTTAACAGATGAACAAAATTTGATTGATAAACTATATGATCAATTAAATGGATTAACATTTTATTCAACAAAAAGCATATCAATGATTTCAATAGATAACTTGTTACCAGGATGTTTAGTAAATTATAATGATGAATTCAATTTTATGGTTACTGATTTGTCTATCACATATAAAGGTGGAGAATTTTCTATAAGTGAAGTTGATGGAAATACTCCAACAAAAAACGAAGAACGTGTTATTAAGAAAATTACCAATTCAACAAGAATTAGAAAATTACAGATAACTCAGGACCAAGAAAAATTAAAATTAGATATTGTTGCTAAAGAGCAAGAAGATCTAAATACAAAAATGGGTGAGTTATCATTATCAAATGAAGAAATCAAAACAAAGATTAATGAAATAGAATCCAAAATAGATGATTTGGATGTTTCATTGATTACTGTTAATCTTGTACCTAGTGCAACTATACTTAATCAAAGTATTAAAATTGCATGTCATGTTATGAATTCTAATGAAGATGTTACTGAAAATTATAATGATCTAAGTTTTCAATGGTATTTAAATGATAAAAAATACAAAACAGGTAAATTTATCACATTAACTCCTGATGATATTAATATGTCAGTTAATGTCAAGTGTGTATTTACATTGGACAATATTCAATTTGATACAGGATACACAACAATAGTTGATGAAAGTGATGCAGTTCATTTAGGAAATAGTTTTCTAGACGTTACTAATACTACATTAACTCAAAAATTAAATGACAACGGAACTTACATTCCTGATTGGACCATTACACCAGCAATCATTACACCTTGTATTATGGACGGTAATGTAATTATAGAATTAAGTAATTGTACGATTGGTTATAAAAAAATAATCAATAGTAAGGAAGTCGACATAGACAGTAGTTATGAGATCGTAAAAGATGGTATTTTATCAGTTAATAAAAATATTATGACAAACAAATTTCCTAATGTAACATACGTTTGTGATGTTGCATATAAAGGTACTTCGATTAGATTATATGTAAGTTTTTCATTAGCTGAACAAGGAGTAGGAATTCAAAATATTACAACCTATTATTTAGCATCAAGTAAAAGTAAAGATATAAGAGTAGACAGTGAGGGATGGACAACATCTATCCAAACTATCAATGCAAATAATAAATATCTATGGACATATTCAGTTACAAATTATACAGATGGTTCATCAAGAACAAGTGAACCACTTATAATGGGAACTTATGGTGATGATGCAATAACTCTATATATTGAATCTTCAAATGGAAATACATTCAAAAATAGTGATATTGCAACTATATTGACAGTTCATATTTATGTCGGTGCTGAAAGAATTGAAAGTGCTGAACAGCTGGAAAAAAGATTTGGCAAAAATGCATATCTTCAATGGCATGTAAAGAAATTTGGAGAAAAAGAATTCTCACCTATAGATATTGAAGATACAAGAATAAATGATAAAGGATTTATGTTTACTATAAGTCCAAGAGATATAAATAAGAAAGCAGTATTCAACTGTGAATTAAATTTGGAGGAATAAAAGAATATGGCAATTAAAGCAAGTAATCAAGTAGATTTATTAGATATGACGGATGGGTATACCGTTGTATTGACAAATGATAACTACACATTTTTAGGAACTACTACTGCTGTTAATGGAACTCAAACAACAAGCACACAAGTAATGGCTTTGCAAGGTTCTGAAACAGTACCCGCTAAAATAGGTACAATTACATGCCCAACAGGTATTAGTACTGTTAGTGATGGAAAGACTCCAATGCCTACTATCACAATTACTGCAACCAGTGCATTAACAAAAACTGGAAGTTTCACTATACCAATAATTGTTAATGAGGGAACGGTAAACGAAGTTACCATTAACAAAGTATTTTCTTATTCTATTGCTTTTAAAGGAAATCAAGGAATTCAAGGTACAAGTGTTAAAATCTCGTCTAAATCAATTCAATATGTCGGTTCGTCAAGTGGTACCACTACACCAACTAGTGGATGGCAAGATACTATTCCATCAGTTAGCGCAGGAAACTACTTATGGACAAAAACAACAGTAACTTATAGTGATGGTACTTCTACAGTATCTTATTCAGTCGCTAGACAAGGTGCTAATGGTTCATCACCTACAGTATCTAAAACAGTTACTGAATACGTTCAATCAACAAGCGGAACAACAACACCAACTAGTGGATGGTCTACAACTCCACCAACAGCAACTGCTGGGCAATATATTTGGACAAGAGTAACAGTGACTTATAGTGATGGTAAAACAGCTATCAGCTATACTGTATCTAAAAATGGTGCTAACGGGGCAAAAGGTGATAAAGGAGATAAAGGGGAAACAGGCGCTAAAGGTGATGATGCAATCTATATGAATATTACTTCGTCTAATGGAAATGTATTTAAGAATACTGCAATCGCCACAACCTTAACGGTTCATGTGTATAAAGGTGCTACAGAATTAACTAGCGCTGCTATTACAGCATTAGGAACTATTAAATGGTACAAAGACGCTGGTACAACTGCCGTTGGAACTGGTCAAACATTCACGGTTAGTGCAGGGGATGTAACAAATAAAGCAACTTATACTGCTCAATTAGAGGGATGATATATGGCAGTTAAATCTAGTGCAATTCTAACATTGATTAGAATTGATGATGGAGAAGATGCAAGCATTAGAAGTGCAACTGCCCCTAGTGATACTACAAAGTTGTGGTTTGATACAACTACACAAACTTTAAAGAGATATGACAGTTCAAGTGGTACTTGGGAAATTGTTAATGACTATGCTGACGATATGAACAATATGAGACAAGAAATATCTGTTGAATATAATTCAGCGATAACTCAATTAAAAAGCTCATTAACATCATTGGTAGAAGAGATGCAAACAACAACTACTAATAATACAACATCTATCAATAGTCTTAGTTCTCAAATTATTCAAAATGCCAGTTCAATTCAGTTGGTTACAAATAATGTCAATTCTATTACTGATAAATTAACAGGAGTGGCTACAAAAGAAGAAATTTCTCAATGGGCAAAATTTGAAAGTGGAGTATTAAAATTAGGATCTAGTAATAGTCCATTTGATGTAAGGCTATCTAATACTGAACTTGGCTTTTATGAAAATGATAAAAGAATAGCTTATCTTTCAAATCAGCAATTAAACATTTCTCAAGCAGTTGTAATGAAACAAATCAATCTAGGTACTTTTCAAATTATATATGATGAAGAATTAGGTTTATTGATTTTGTAAGGAGGTAAATATGGCAACATTTGGAACTACTAATAAATATATAAACTATAGTGTCAATTCGCAGGAACTGTCGTATGACATCAATTCTAACACATCAGTTGTTCGTGTTTGGATTGATGTATGGCGTACAAATACAGGATATACGACATATGGTAATGGTACAGTATACGCTCGTATAAATGGAACAGTATATAGTGCTGGAATAGGTACTGGCCAAAAAATTACTTCCAGTGCAATTCGATTAGGAACTTGGGATGTAACTGTAGGACATAATAGTGATGGTTCAAAGTCGATCGGTGTAAGTGGTTGGATCAGTCATGATAGATTTAGCTCAAGTGAAAATGGATATACGCATACATTAACCACTATTCCTCGACAAGCCAATATAACCGATTCACCAACAACTTTCAAAGATACTGATAATCCTTGGTTCAAATACAGTAATCCAGGTAATTTCAATATGGAATGTTGGCTAGAGCCTAATCCTAATGGAGAACATTATGCTAAAAGGACATTAAGTGGTACGAGTGGTACGTTTACATGGGAACTTACTAATGATGAAAGAAAACAGTTAAGAGAAGCATGTAAAGGAAAAACATGTACTATTCGTATAGGACTATATTCAAATAACTGTTCCTGGGCAAGTTATCACGACAGAACATATCAGATGACAAACGCTGAACCAACTATAAATAGTGTTGTAACAAGCATTGTCAATCCATTTGGAAGTCTATGTTTGCAAAACAAGTCCAATATTAAATTTACTATTTCAGCAACAGCTAAGTATGGTGCAACCATTACTAATTATGCTGTTAGTGGCAATAACTTTAGCTATGCAGGAAGTAAAAATACGTGTCAAACTTCAAATATCAGGGATAGTGGAAGTTTAAAATATACAGTCACAGTTACTGACAGTAGAGGATTTACAGCTTCTACAACAAAAACAATTAATGTTACTGGATATTCCTATCCAACTATTTCTATGGAGGCATTTAGAAGTAATTCAAGCGGTACAAAAGATGTATCCAGTGGCACTTATATTTGTGTCAAACCAGTATTTACGTATTCAGCAATAACTGGCAATTCAATAGCAAGTAAAGCTATTAAAATAAATGACACTTCTAAAAGCACAAGCTTTCAAAGTGGTGGAAGTTATGTTTTTAGTGGTTATTCATTAAACGATTCTTATGATGTAGTATGCACTGTAACTGATACCGTAGGAAACAGCGCAAGTATAACAGCCACAATCACAGGTGCTAAAATACCTTTTAATATATCGAAGAATAAAGATGCTATAGGATTGGGAACAGTAGCTAAATATGAGGGCTACATCAATATAGGGTATGGATTTTGTAACGAAAATGGAGAACAGTTGTTTATGTTTGGATTGACTGAAAATTATGATGATGATTAAGGAGGAAATAGCTTATGCAAGAATTTGTTAAAATCTTC
>OGMF01003666.1_pt1 | contig 11278 bp, 13 predicted proteins | sample 1572921 | NCBI WGS metagenome assembly OGMF01 (sample SAMEA2581919, study PRJEB24529) | metagenome | biome: Human gut stool | place: China | collected 2011
ACAATGACAGTAGGCGAAGCTATTAAACAGTTTAGACCGATTAAGATTGAGGTGCGTGTCGGAAAGGGCTTGAAGATTATTGCAAACATTCTTACAAAAGAGGGCGCAACGCATGCCGATTTAATTGCTGAAAAGCATGTAAAATTGGTTTCGATGATAAATAGTTATTTAATAGTGGAGGGGGTGTGAAAATGGTAAATATTTATGTAAAGAAAGACAATAACTATCGCGAGTTTGTAACACACATCAATGATATGGATGATGTAGTAATGATTCTTGCGGTAATGGCGGATACGGGCAAGGTTACGATTGACAAATCCGATTATGGAATGAAAGACGGAGAACGATACATTCACTTATATGTAAGTAGGGAGGGCGAATAAATGGAGATTATTTTAAGAGAAAACAAGGAAATTGTAAACAGCGCTTTGAGCGAAAACTTAACGAACGCTTTAAACGCTTTCGCAAAGGCGGAAGATAATGTAAAAGAGGTTGCACACGCTCTTGGAACTATCATGCTGGATGAATTATATACAGAAGATTTTACCAGCGTGAAAGATTTTGCGAACTATCTTTCGTGCAGTACTGCAAAGCTTACACAGTTCGCAAGATTTGAAAAAATCATGCGCTTAAATATTTGCTCTGACATGTTTGAGGTAATGAGCATGACACAGATTCTTGAGTGCGCGAGATTGATTGAATTTCTTTCAGATATGCGGTTAGATAGCGCTAACATCGAAATCGAAATCAAGAAATTCATAAGCCCCGCTATGACATGTAAGGAAATCCGCGAAGAGGTCAATAAGTTATTAAAGACAAGCGAGGTTGACGCTGAAGCAGAAGCGGAAGCAGAAGAAGCAGCGGCAGAAGTCGAAGCTGTGGCGGAAGTTGACGAAGATGCAGAAGAAAAAGAATCACTAGTTAACTACTTGTCCGAACTTGAAGAGGGGTTTGAGCTTGACAAGGAAGACATGAAAGTTATCAAAAGAGTAATCGAATTGTTATCAAAATAATACGCGCATAGCTGACCTATCGGCAAGACGGGGAGAAAGTAGGGTAATTATGGCACAGGCAAGAAGTAAATCACAGGCAAGAAGCAAATCACAGACAAGAAGCAAAGCACAGCCGAAGAATGAAAGAAGAGTGTTCAATAACACGATTACAGACTTTGAGGTATCACATGTACACGAGTTTGAAGATTCTTTTGGAGAAACGGGGTACTACTTCACATTAGATTTAGGATTTGTCACAATCTATTCGATGCAGGCATTGGCAAACAAAGACGGAGAGTATTATATCACTTTTCCATCACGTAAGGGGAAAAATGGCGAGTGGTATAAGACGGGATATATCGAAAACTCAGCCTTAACAGAATCAATTATCGAAGAGGTACTTGCAAACGCCTAACAAGGGGGGTGTCTAAATGGCACGAAAAATAAAAACAATCAACATAAACAGAGCAACAAAAAAAGAACTTTTAACATATGCGCGCAATAATGCGCGCTATGTTAATTCTCTTTTAGATTCGCTTGAAAAAGCAGACAAGACATATAGTAAAGCGTATCAGTACACGCAAAATGGGCTTCGCAATAAAAGTTATATGAAAGTTGGGAAGTCTGGCGATTTACGTTTTTTCTCAACAAAAAAACAAATTGAAACCCTCACGCAAGGGCAACTTCGCGAACTCGTGAAAAACATTCAAGGCTACAAGCAGACGCGGAGCGGAAGCGTTGCGGGGCAAAGAAAAATTGAGGATGAAATATATCAACATTTCAAAGAAACCGCGAAAGAATGGGAGCTTGATTTGGGCGCGGATTTTACGCGCAACAAGTTCGAGGAAATTGTAAAATCGGAAGATTTCCAAAACTTGAAAAGCGCTGAAAGTTACAGTAGCAGTGTACTTTTCGAGTTTATGGGGAAGTATGGAACGGGTGAAATTGCTGTTGGTTTGCTTGAAAAATACAAAAACAAAACAGTCGACGAGCTGAACGAAGTCGCGCAACGGGTTTTCAGCTCGCAAAATGAGGGTTAAACTCAATTCACGAAAAGGGGGTAGATATATAGAACTTAGAGAGAAATTTCCAAAACGCGACTATAATTTTCTGTGTACAACAAAGTACATAAATAAAACCCCTTGCAGAATTGAGTATTTAGACGCAATTTGTTGTTTTGATTCTGAAACGTCAAAAATAAATCTCGGAACAGAAGAAAGCGAAAAATGGGTTGGATGGGTGTATCAATGGTGTATGTGCGTTGGCAACGATTATGTTGGGCTGCGGACGATAACGGATTTTATGAATACTCTCGATGCGCTCAAGAAAATGTACCAACTCGAAAAAAACAAGCGCGTCATGATAATATATATACATAATTTATCATATGACGCTGTTTACTTTCTCCGCCACATGTATGAACGGGATTGCGCAACAGAATTATTTTTACTCGATTCAAGAAAAATTCTTACAATCAAATATGATTGTTTCGAGTTTCGTGACAGTTATCGCCAATCAAATATGTCGCTTGCGAAGTGGGGCGAAAACCTCAACACTGATGTACGGAAAGCGGTTGGTGCAGTTGACTACGACGTTATAAGATATCAAGACAGCGAATTGACCTATGACGATTGGTATTATCAAGTGAACGACGTTGCAACGATGAAAGAATGTATTGAGGTCGAGTTGCGAGAAAATCGCGACACACTTGTAACTATTCCGCTAACGTCAACGGGTTATGTTCGTAGAGACTGCCGAAGAGCGATAGAAAAAGACGCGGAGTATCGTCGCTTTTTTCTTCGGACAGCACTTACAGAAGATTTATATACAAAAATGTACGAAGCCTTTGCGGGTGGTTACTGTCACGGAAATCGTTTTTTTGTAAATACTACGCTTACGGGTAACATAGGACACAGAGACAAAAAGAGCTTCTACCCCTCAGAACAGATGATGGACTACTTTCCAGTCTCGAAATTTGAACATCTGTATAAATGGGAATCGGGAAAAGAGTTGCGAAGCTATGAAAAATTCGCTAGTCAACTAGCGCACTTGTGTTGTCTAATACAGATAGTTATACTCAACCCGCGCTTAAAAGTGGGTGTGACTGCAACATATTTACAACGTTCAAAAATGCGGGGCACATGGTCAAATTTAAAGTGCGATAATGGGCGGATACTTTCATTCGATGGTTCGGGTGCTATGTGGTGCACAGAATTAGACCTTGAAACGATTATCGAGCAATACGAATTCGAGAATTTGTATATAACAGACATATATACAAGCAAGCGCGGAGAGTTTCCGCGACCCTTTAAGGCGGTTATTGCAAAGTATTTTGAAGCAAAGGAAACACTTAAAGGTGTAGAGGGGAGCGAGTATTTTTATATGAAAAGTAAAAATAAATTAAACGCGATTTTTGGGATGTCGTGTTCGCGTCTGATTCGAGACGACATAGAACACGATTTCGAACAATCAAAAGATGAAGTTATAAAAATCCTTGATGTGGGAGAACGTGAAAAAAGAATTGCGAAATATTATAATTCACGAAAATCCTTTTTTCCTTATCAATTAGGTGTGTGGCTTACAGCGCACTGCCGAAGGGAGCTTATTAAACTGATAGTGCTAGTTGGCTATGATAAATTTATATATAGTGACACCGATTCCATTTTCTTTTTTGATGACGAAGAAACGGAACAACGTTTAGAAAAATACAACAAAGAGATTGCGCGAAGGAATGACGCATTGAAAATAACACTCATCAAGAAAGACGGAGCAAAAAGCTATTTTAATCTTTTTGAAGACGAAAAGGATGATATAAAAAGGTTTCGTTTTTTACACGCAAAATGCTATGCTTTTGAGAACTCGAAAGGCGAATTGTCTTGCACCATAGCGGGGGTGTCAAAAGATAATAAACGCGAAAAGAGCGACGAGGACTATATGACAAATGCGGATGAGCTTGGGGAAATTGACAACCTTGATGCGGATTTCGTTTTTCACGAGTGCGGGGGCACTGTCTCAAAATATGTGTGCAATGAAATAGAAAAAAATTGTATAAATGGACATGTAACCGAAATTTCGGATGCGTGTCTAATTTTTAACACAGATAAAAAAATATCGGGGATGGAAACATGCGACTTTGACGACATGTATGATTATCAAAATAGGGAGTGAATTTTTTGAAAGATTATAAAAAAGCAATAGAAATACTGTACGGATTAGGATGCTATAAGGAAACATATTGGAATCCAAAGAGCGTACACCTTGAAAAAAACGACCTAACGTTTTTGCTCAGTGAGCGAAGTTTAGGAAAAACGACAGCTATGTTGCTCTTGGGAATGGAACTTAATAATTTATACGGCACTGTGATACACTACATACGGGAATCAACAAAACATCTAAACCGCGCATACACAAAGACTCTCTTTTCGACGATTGTAGAAAATCGCTATGTTGAAAAAATTACAGATAACAAGTATAATGATGTCGCATACAACCCTCAGGAACGCAAGTGGTACTACCGCCTAATTGATGAAGATGGTGTTATACTCGATATGGCACAAAATCCTTTTATGGTTGGGTTAGCGTGTGATAACTCGGACGCGATTAAGTCAAGTTATGTGTGTAGCGATGCCGATTTCATAGTAGTTGACGAGTTTTGCAGTCAAAGCATGCGGAACTATTTTCTCGATTTAAACAACATTTTTTCAACATTGATAAGAGAACGCTCCGACTTCAAAATCGTGTTTTTGTCCAATGCCATCGACCGCACGCATTGGATTTTTGACGAATTTCCGTTACGGGAAATTATAGACACGATTGAAGAAGGGGAGTACGAACGATTTACAACAGAACAGGGCATGAATTTTTATATCGAGTTTTGTTATCACGAAGCAACAAGAAATCGAAAAAGCTTTGTGAACAAGCACTTGTTCGGATATGCTAATAACAAGTTGTCGGCAATAACTGGCGGTGGTTGGCAAATGAAGATATACCGACATTTACCCGCGGGCGCAGAGTACGAAAAAATTGACTGTACGCGATGTATTCAAACTACATCGGGATATGTCGCGCTTGATGTGATTCTATATGATGACGATTTTTATATCTATTGTCACAAAAAAACAAAGTTATACGACGACACTATCATATATTCGATTGACGCAACATATGATAAGCGCAAGCGTTTCTGCTTCGGAAGTAAAAAATATGATAGAAAAATATGGAATCTGATAAAGCAAAATAAAATCTTCTACGGCACTAACCGCGATGGCATGTTGCTTAACGCATATATCAAACAAGCAAACAAAGAAAGGGTGAACATTTTGTAAAAAAAGTAGACTATATTGTATCATTGATTTACTATATATGGTACAATTAGCACATATTAAGAAAGGGGGTAATTGTTATGGCAATTATCAATGTAGCGGATGTTACGAAATCCGCGGTCGCTCAGACTATGGGGCAGACGTACATGGAAAAAGAGGGCGTTATATCCGCCCTTGAATCCGGAAAACTTGTTGATATCGGTAAAGATATCGGAGATATGGAAAGAGGTTATGACGTTTTTTGCCGAGCACTGATTGACGTTATCGGAAAAATGGAGATTGACGAATGGGAGTACCGCCCCGAAATTCAGACTATTTATATGGATTCGTGGGAGTGGGGCGCGTTCCTTGAAAGAATCAAACTTGACATGCCGAAGATTATTACCGACGACCTTTTCAATCTTGTTGCGGATAAAGATTATAGCAAAATTGAACACACTGCATATATTCCGGTAGTGCATGTTAAGGGTTATGATAAGGCTTCCGCATTTACAATTCCCTTATCTATTAAGACGTCGTATATCGAAACAGCTTTCACAAACTACGCAGAAATGTCGCGATTTATTTCATCGCTTCGAGAAAATCGAAATCAGTTTAGAAAGCTTGTACTGGATTCATATGCACATATTTTGGTTAGCGCGGGTATTGCGATTTCAGACAAAGTTACAAACACATCAATTCACTTGTTGACCGAAGCGAAACAGGCGGGAATCATCGATGCATCGGCAACATGGGAAACAGCGAGACACAACACAAAGTATAATAACTTCTGTTTGAAGAGAATCGCGACAATTCGCGAATACATGCTTCGTCATAATACCGCGTTCAACAACAAATCAACGATTCCGCCTAGTGGGCGAACAAATTTATTTTTATTAAACGCATTCGAAAAGGACTGTCGTTTCACATCGGAAGCGGAGACGTTTCACCCCGAAAAACTTTCCGTAGGCGATTATGAATTGATTACCGCATGGCAGTCTTTCGCTGAGAAGCACACTACAGGGGAAGGACAGGGCGTTATAACAACCGTTAGCGATTATGAGTATTCGACTGTTTCAAAAGTCATGATTGACGACACGAATAACGATTTAGGGATTGGGGCAACCGCCGAAGTGGATTTGTGTATCGCTTTCCTTTGCGATTACAAAGCAATTGGGATTTACAATCAGACCGACCGCGTTACTTCATCCTATACGGCATCTGCCGATTTTTGGAATGAGTTCGAGCATGTTAAAATCAATTATGTCCTCGACGCCGACTACGGAATGGTAGCCTTTTTGATGGACTAATTATTTTGGGGCGCTAGTTGACTAGCGCCCATTTTTGAAAAGAGGTGTATATGATGACTTTTGACGAAGCGAACGCATGGTGCAAAGGACGAATTAAGTCCAAGTGCTTAAACGCTGAGCAATTCTTTTTCTACAAGTCAATAATTTCGACGCTACTATTATCGAAATTCAAAATTAAAAATTGTCCGCCCGAAATTCGTAGCGATAACATTCTGAAAAGTCTATTATATGGCGGGGTTTCTGCTATGACAAATAAACTCGCTTTTTCAGATGGTAGTGGTAATCACAACTATGTGGGGTTTCCAATTTTGACAGGCGTCACACAGTATGACGATTACTATGAATTTGCGCAGTTGGTGAATCCACGCGGGCAGACGAAAAAAGATATGAAAATCGGGGAAGAAATCGCGGTGGGATATAATAATTTAGTTCACGCACCCGAATTTGATGTTTTGCGTTTTGCGCTTTTTTTAACGGAAGTTGACACATCTATGCATGTCAATGTATTAAATGCGCGATTGAGCCCAATTTTTCGCGCATCAAGCGCGCAAGAAGCAAAGAAGTTTGACGCAATTCGCGACAAAATCTACAAGGGCGAATTATCAAGCATCGAACTACACGACTTCACAGGTGACTATACCACAGAGCCATCTCATGTTATGAATTTGACCGACGTGAAAAATGTTGACAAAATTCAGTACCTTGTAAAGCTTCATGACGATTTGATACGTCGTTTATGTAATTTGCATGGCGTGACTATGAACACGACAGGAAAGATGGCACAGCTTACGGAAGCAGAATTAAACGAATATAGCGGGTTTAGCTCAATATATGTGAATCAACAGTATGATTTATTATGCGAGTATATCGAAGAATCAAACAGAATCAACGGGTTTAATATGTCTGTGAAATGGGGCACAGCGTTACAACGTTATGAGCGGGGCGAATTAAAACTTGATGAAACTTTAACAGAGATTGAAAAGGAAAGCGAGGTAGGCGAAGATGATAAAGACGATGTTGACAGTATCACAGAAACTGAAAGAACTGAGCAAGAATCTAATCGAGAACCCGACACAGACACTAATTGATTTAGGATATAATGCGAATATTGACAAGCGATACCTTGAATCAAAGTACAGAAACCTTGTTGCCGATGATGTTATTTTTTATGCAACTGGGGAATTGGACTATGATTGGCTGCAGGTCATTCTCGACACTGTTTTGACAAGTTTTTCATACAAGTATGAAAAATTGAAACAGACAGTTGATTATAAATATGATTATGAAAAAAATTACAATCGCATACGAAAAGAAACAATTACAGACACTATGGGGGAACGGATAACCACAGCAGACACAGGACAGACAAAAATCACAAGCGAACAGGGCACGGCAAAAAATACCACAACGCACTCAGAAATGTCGTATGACGTTTCCCCAACTGGAGACTTTGTAAAAAACGCGCAAGACGTTACGGACTCCGATGCCGTAACAGATGTGTCAACAACCGACGCTAGACAGGATAAGTCGACGCTATCGGGATATGAAGATAAGCATGTAACCGAAGAAGAAGAATATGGAGACCTGTCTGTACGGACGCCCGCTGATATGATTGAAGGGGAAAGGAAAATCGCTTATTTTTCAATATGGGATGAAATTTACAAAGATATCATGAGGGAAATTTCACTCGGCTATTTTGCTTTTGATTAAAGGGGGTGCGCTAGTTGACTATTGAATTATATCGGAATTTAAGCGATAACAAGGTTATTGATAAAAAAATAACCTTGTTGAAAACGCTCGAAAATGTGAAATTGCTTGACGAGTTCGATATTCTGAAACCGCGTTTAAAGGTTTCACGTGAAACATTTTCGGGATTGTATGACAAGTGCAATTATTGTTACATACCCGATTTTAGCAGATATTACTTCGTTGAAAAAACTCTTGAAAGCAATTTCGTTTATTTACAATGCTCTGTTGATGTTAGAAAAACTTATGCAAGCGCTTTGCGGGGTTTAACATGTACAGTGACGCGGAACGAAAACTTGAAAAATGGGTACTTGCATGATTCTAATTATTCTGTTTACGCGTATGAACAAATTGTGTGTAAGATGTTTCCTAACGCAATCAATCAAGACAGTATCATTTTAATGACTGTCGGATAGGGGGTGTTTTCTTGAGTAAATATAGTTTAAATTCGATTGCGGGGTATTTAACGGGCACAATACCTGCGTATAATATGGGCGTTAAATACACAAGCACAACGCGTGGTGAGTGGAGCGGGCGCGTATACCCCGATGAAAAGGGCGTTGAAATTGTAAGCGGGGGGTTGTCAAAAAGGGTTGCTGGATGTTCAGCGACTAATACATATGTGATCGCTGGCAGTGGAAATCTTACCGCTGACGATTATCAAACGCTTATGCATCAAGTGCAACAGACAGGGGGCACGGATATTTCTTTAGATTGGTGGAATACACACTCCACAAAGGTTATCTTCCAGATTCCTTTTGATTCGGGGTATTTGACTTTTTTAAAGATTTGGAGAGCAAGCTCTAATCAATTATCGTATTATGTTTGCGCTAGTCCATCGAATTTGATTGACGATATTATTGAAGCTTGCAACAAAGATGGCGTTGGTTACGAGGGTTATAGCATAATGACGGCAACAGCGCCCCCCGCGTCTGTTCAAACAATGTTCTTTCTTGAAAATTATGAGCAACAAAATGTTTCGGTTTTGCGTTTTGGCGGCATTTATGCACCATATGGCGATGAAATATTAAGTTTTTGGGATTCTTGTATCTCAATGCCTTTCGACCAAAATCTTGACGCGCTAAAAATAGGTTCATATACAGTTGATGAATTCGACGACAATTATGGAAATTATAGCACAAGTGGCGGATATGGCGGCGGTTCGTTTGACGATTCTAGTGATTATTTCGGACTTCCCGAACTGCCAAGTTTAGGCGTGTCAGAAGTGGGGTTTATCAACGTTTATAACCCATCAAAGGGACAGTTGCAAGGATTTGCAGATGAATTATTCCCCGATTTTGAACTACCCGAACCATCGACAAAAGAGGGGTTAGAAGCGATTGCTGACAACCTTGCAAAAACGTTTTCCGTCTTGGGCGATTTTGCGGAAAGTTACATAAATGCGGGGCTAGTTAACTACGTTATAGACTGCCACATAGTCCCTGTCAAGCCGTCAACCGCCAACAGTTCGGGTATTAAAGTCGGTTTTAAAACTTTTAACTATTCGCCCGCCAAGGTTACGAGCGACTATGTGGAATATAATTGCGGTTCACTGTCTATTAGTGAATACTATCAGAATTTCCTCGATTACGAGGGTACGCGCGCGAAGTTATACTTACCCTTTATTGGTTTTGTTGATATCAAGCCAGAGTGGTTTCAGTCGGGAAAATTAGAGGTTGTGTATCACTTTAATATCATTGACGGAAGTTGTATTTCTTTTATCATCGCGACAAGTAGTAAAAGCAAATTGAAAAATACAGTTGTCGCGACGTTTGGCGGAAATTGTTGCGTACACATGCCGATAACGGGCGTCAACTACTCAAGCATGATTTCGGGCGTCGTTGGCGGTATAGCGGGCGTTGCGTCATCGGGGGCAAAAATTGTTAGTGCAAATCAGAACGACAACGCGACATTAGGGGATAATATCGAGGGAACGCGGTCAATTGCTTCAAATTTCGCAAGCGCGTTGGGTTCGCGCCCAACTCTTGAACAGTCAAACGGCTATAATGCGGGCATGTCTTTCATGTGTTATCGTAGACCCTACTTACTAATTGAGCGCCCCGTTGCGAGTTTTTCAAAAAATTATCCGCATGAACAAGGGTTACCTTTAAACGTTACAAAAAAATTGTCTAGCATAAGGGGTTTTACTACTTGTGAGAATGCGAACCTTGACGGCATCAACTGTACAGAAGAAGAAAGGGGGTTATTGAAAGAAGCATTGAGAGTTGGGTGTATTTTTTAGAAAGGGGGTGGTTGTATGGATACAGTTATTCAGTTGATTAGTAACGTCGGTTTTCCTATTTGTGCGTTTCTGCTTATGTATAAGCAGAGCAACGATGTTATTAAAGAAAATACCAAAGCTATCGCGGAACTGAAAAGCGAAATTGCGAACTTGAAAAAGTAAAACAGAAAGACGCTAGATATCTAGCGTCTTTTCATTTCTTTTTCTAAATCCTTAAAACCCTCTGTTATAAAACATTCATAGTAATTATTATTCAAATACGAATGTCTTATAACTTGTAATATGATTGCTTCTAAATTCGTCGCATAATAGCCAACATTTCCGCCAACTTCTTCTGCGTGATAACTTGTCAATAATTCGCCCGTCTTTTCGTCTGTTTCATCATATCTCGTTACCCAAAAATCCATAAACAATCCAATATTTGTACATGAACCCATATTATTACCCCCATAATTCTTTATTAAGTTTCTCGTGCTTAACTTCGCCTATCAAAATATCTAAAACTTCTTCCCGTTCACTATCAGCACAATCGCACTTATTGACGAGATATTCAATATATTCATCTGCTAAACGCTCCGCCATGTGTAAATCAATGTCACTATGATTGAAAAGGAAATCAATAGTTAACATCGATTCCTCGTATATAGTGTGCTTGATTGCGCCTTGCAGAAAATCCATAGCATTTAC